>Ga0247609_10002170_pt1 | contig 21309 bp, 14 predicted proteins | sample 172DNAGHGlowgp2_FD_193487 | JGI IMG/M metagenome (GOLD analysis project Ga0247609, IMG submission 193487) | Sheep rumen microbial communities from Palmerston North, Manawatu-Wanganui, New Zealand - 1728 DNA GHGlow gp2 | ecosystem: Host-associated > Mammals > Digestive system > Stomach > Rumen ...
CAAAACATGATGCACATTTAATCCAAGGATTTTGGCCGTCATTATCTTGTGAATAATAATCGCTCTTCAATATAGTTCCCATTGGTTCTTTATCTTCAGTATAAATATCTATTAACTCTGCCATACTTTTTTCTTTCTAATACTTATTCCTTATCTTGTAATGCTTCAATACCTGGTAATTTTTTACCTTCTAAGAATTCAAGTGATGCTCCACCACCTGTAGAGATATGAGTAAATTTGTCTGCTAGACCAGCTTTTTCTATTGCAGCAGCTGAATCTCCACCACCGATTATTTTGATGCAATCGATTTCAGCTAATGCTTTAGCTATTTCATTTGTTCCAACAGCAAATTGCTCAAATTCAAATAAACCTAAAGGTCCATTCCATACTACAGTCTTTGCATTCTTTAATTCTTCAATATATAGATTTATTGTAGCAGGTCCTATATCAAAACCTTGCCATCCATCTGGAATTTCACTAAATTTTACAACTTTACTTTCTGTATTTGGATCAAATTCTAATCCAACTTTTGTATCAACAGGAAGTAATAATTTAACACCTTTTTCTTCTGCTTTTTGCATTAATTCTTTTGCAAGATCTAATTTATCTTCTTCACAGATTGATTTTCCAACGCTGTATCCCATTGCTTTGAAGAATGTATATGCCATAGCTCCACCAATAATTAGTGAATCTACTTTATCTAATAAAGAGTTAATAACACCAATCTTATCAGAAACTTTCTTTCCACCTAAGATTGCTACAAATGGTCTTTCTGGATTTTCTAATGCTGTTCCCAAAAAGTTTAATTCTTTTTCTATAAGGAAACCAGAAACTGCTGGTAAATATGATGCAACACCAGTAGTTGAACTATGTGCTCTGTGAGCTGTACCAAAAGCATCATTTACATATACTTCTGCAAGTGAAGCAAATTCTTTTGATAATTCTTCATCATTTTTTTCTTCTCCAGCTTCATATCTTACATTTTCAAGTAGCATTACTTCACCTTCCTTTAAAGATGCTGCTAAAGCTTTTGCGTCTGGTCCAACTACATCTTTAGCAAGTTTAACTTCTTGACCTAATAATCTTGATAATTCAGCTGCTACTATATCCATTGAAAATTCTGGTTTAACTTCTCCCTTTGGTCTTCCAAGGTGTGAACATAAGATTACTTTACAATTATTTTCAAGTAAATACTTGATTGTTGGTAATGCAGCAACAATTCTTCTATTGTCTGTGATTACTCTATTCTCATCATATGGAACATTAAAATCACATCTTACTAATACTTTTTTTCCTTTAAGATCAATGTCTCTTACAGTCTTTTTATTCATTTAAAAATCCTCCTTAACCTTCTATACTCTTTAAGTATAATTAATCGCAATATTTCGTCTACAATTGTATATCAAATAGCATTCATTTTCAAGAGATTTTCATTTATTCATCCATAGTTCTTTCATCATTTTTAACGGCTCTGTCTATTATCAATTTTCTTTTTTTCTTTTCTTCATAACCAATCAATTTTCCTTGAACTTCATCAACTGGAATTTGTACATATCTACGGTCTTCATTATCAAAAAAGTAATAAACTGGGCAATCTGGTAAATCTAACTCCAAAACAGATATTGAATCAATTGGTCTACCATTTTCTCTTTTAACAAATTCGTATCCGCTCAACCTCTGAGCTTCCATTTTATCAAAAACACTTCCTCTAAACAGTTTTAGATAAAACTTATTTCTCTCATCTGGTCCAGTTGATAAATCATCAAACTTAATATACATATTTATATATTTCATTTTTTCTCTCATTACAGCCAATCGATCCATATGAGACGTATTTATTCCAATACTGTGCAAAAATTTCTTAAAATCATTTGCGTTTTTTACTTCGTCTTTCAATAAACGTAAAAATAAATCTCCGGTATAATCTCTTTTTATATTTCCAACCTTTTTATCTATTTCAAGTAATTCAGTTGAAGGAATATGTTTTACATCTCTTGCATCTTCATAATCGTGTTCCAAAACGCCAAAGTAATTTGTTTTACATTCAAATTTACAATTTTCGATATCTCCTATGATATTGGTATAATATGAATCTCCATTTTCATCATAAAACTTTAATGCAACATTTGGTACATCTATGTTTCTTTCTATCTTACTTGGAGAATAAATCTTTTCTGCTCTTACACCAACTCTAGAAAGCAATTTTAAATAAGCTCCATTAACAGAGTTGCATACTACAGCAGGGCTTTCTTCACTATCAATATCAATGTCCCTATAGTAGATATCTTTCATCTCTTCTTCATTGGTTCCAAACATGAATCTTCTATCATATGAAATCAATTTACAAAGTTGATAATAAATGTATCTTGCTTTTTCTTTAGCAGACCATGACTCATCGACACCATCTAATATTCTATTAAAAACGACTTTTTTCATTTCCATTATTGTTAATTCCTTTATGCATCAAAAAAAGAGGAGAATTAAATCATTCTCCTCTTTAGTATTTTTGACTTACTTATTAGTTTAATTCTGCAAAATATTTAATTGTTCTAACCATTTGGCTTGTATATGAATTTTCATTATCATACCATGCTACTACTTGTACTTGATATAATCCTTCATCTACTTTTGTAACCATTGTTTGTGTTGCATCAAATAATGATCCATATGTGATACCGATAATATCTGAAGATACTAATGGTTCTTCTGTATATCCAAATGATGCACTTGATTGTGCTTTCATAGCTGCGTTTATTGAATCAACTGTAACTTCTTCATTTGATTTTACAACAGCTATTAATATTGTTGTTGATCCTGTTGGAACTGGAACTCTTTGTGCAGATCCAATTAATTTTCCATTTAATTCTGGAATAACTAATCCTATAGCTTTAGCTGCTCCAGTTGAATTTGGAACTATATTTACAGCTGCTGCTCTAGCTCTTCTTAAATCACCTTTTCTGTGAGGTCCATCAAGAACCATTTGATCTCCTGTATAAGCATGAACTGTTGTCATGATACCTGATTGAATAGGTGCATAATCATTTAATGCTTTAGCCATTGGTGCTAAGCAGTTTGTTGTACAAGAAGCTGCTGAAATAACTTTGTCATCAGCTGTTAATACATTCTCATTAACACCATAAACAACTGTTGGTAAATCTTTACCAGCTGGTGCTGAGATAACAACTTTCTTTGCTCCTGCTTGAATGTGAGCTTCTGCTTTTTCTTTAGATGTATAGAAACCTGTACACTCTAATACAACGTCAACTCCTAATTCTCCCCAAGGAAGGTTAACTGCATCTTTTTCTGCATAAATTCTGATTGTTTGACCATCAACTGTAATTGAATTTTCTCCAGCTACAACTGTGTCTGCTTTCTCATATCTTTTTTGTGCAGAATCATATTTTAACAAATGTGCTAACATATCAGGGCTTGTTAAATCATTGATTGCAACGATTTCATATCCCTCTGCTCCAAACATTTGTCTAAATGCAAGACGTCCTATACGTCCAAATCCGTTAATTGCTACTTTTACTGCCATAAATATAATCCTCCAATTCTTTATTTATACTTCACATATATATGAATGTATATTAATTAATTTATTCTAGGCTCTTTCAAGCCAAAAATATTCTATACTATATTAACCACTTTTTCAAGAGATTTTTAAAAATTAATCATATTGACAAAAACATGACTTTATTTCAAATAACCTGATGTAATGGCACTTATAATAAACAAAAAACTTAATCATATTCTTGCCTCTTTTTATTTTCTTACTTGTTTTATCTTTTTCATTTTCATCTTTAATACCATTAAGCTGCTTATTTAATAATCTAACTTTAATCACTTCTATTAATAATAATATTAAAAATAAATAAAAAATAATTGATACAACAAATTTTATAATTAGTAATACTGGCATCTCGTTTTAATCCCTTCTTTTAATTGGTTCATCTTCTACATCTATTTTTAAATCATCTTTATTCATATGTTGACTTTTATTCTTATTATAAACGTAAGAATATACAACAATAAGTGCAACCATTATAAAGACTATAAGAAACTTAAATACGTTCAAAAGAGTTTGGACTTCTGAAGCAACTCCTGCATCTTGATTAGATGCAACATATGTTGGTATTGTCCTTGCTACTCCAGAGGTATCTTGCGTAAAAGATCCCTTATAATAAAACTCATTCGTCTCAGCTGCGAATATACAAAAATTACTAAATAGAATAATTAAAACTAGTCCTACTAAAAGTATCTTCTTTAATTTCATAAAATCACATCCTTTATAATATTTTGTGGAATGCATGGATTCATGCATTCCACAATTGATAATTACTCAGTAACTACAAGTTTAGATGGTGCTGCATATCCTTCTACATCAGGATTGTAATAATCATACGCTTTTACTGAGCCTGCAGTAACATCTACTGGATAATCAGCATTATATTCAATATGTAATGGTACGGCCTTAGAAGTATTTCTCAAGTATATATTTATATTTCCATAATTATACTCATATTTTTCGATAGTTCCAGCATATTTCATGTTAAGAAGAGAATCTTCTTTCACACTACATCCTTGTGGAATTGAAACTTTAACCATCATATTTGAAATAACATTATCAGTATTAACTGTAATATCATGTGTTATTGTTTGATTTACTTTTGCATTTTCTGTTAATGTTTGAGTTACCCCTATACCTTTATTATAGTTTTCAGGATAATCTATGAAGTAATCTCTAACAATTTCATATGCAAATTTACCCTTTTTAATATCCAAAGATATCTTATTTTCATCTTTTACATTATCAAATGTTACTAGATAATAATCTAAGCTTTCATCTGATATTTCAATTTTTTCTTCCTTATCATTAAATTTAACTGTAATTGTTTGATTTTCTAACGCTGAATCATTTTCAAATGAATTGATTGCTTGCAATGCTAATATAGTAGATTGTGTAGTTCCCCATGTACCATTTGTATACTTCATTGAAATTAAATAATTTATTAATGCTACATTAGTCTTAGAATATCTATTAATTTTTGTTAAAGCCATTGAAGTTAGTGCTGTAGTTTGAACTGATTGACGTGAACTACGGCTTCCATAATAATCACTAATATTAGAATCTATTTTTGATGATTTATCATCAATTTGTACAACCTTATCCATTAATAAATCAATTGCTTTTCCTGCATAATTACTATTTGTATTAGCAAACACATTTGCCATAAGTGCAAGGGTATATGTATCTATATTCGCTTCTTTATCAAATTTTTTCTCTAAGTACTCTACAGATTCTTTAATTCTTGTATCATCTGGATTGCCTTCTGATAATGCCCATATAATATAAGCATTCATTGCTAGATCATCAGTTGATGCTGTATTTCCAATATAAGTTGAGTTATATGTGAAACTTCCATCTACCTTTCTTTGTTTATAGATAAAATCTTCCATCTCTTTTATTACATTTTCATCTACATCATATACATCTTTTAATTCATTAAATTCCATGTATCCGAACGCTGTAATAACAGTTTCAGCAGGACTATTTCCATATAACGAATATCCTCCTGAAGTACCTGGAACTTCATATGTTAATAATTTTTGATATCCTTTAGATATATAATCTAAAGCCAATTTTTCTATTGCTTCGTTTTCCATCTTATTGTTCTTCAAGTATTTTAAAACTAATATATCTGGATATAAACTTGACGATGTTTGTTCAAAGCATCCATTTGGAAGCTTTAACATTCCCTCCATATTTTCTAACACTTGAGTAATTGATGATGGATATAATTTAACTACAACTTTTTTACTTCCTGCGATTGCTGCATCATTAAATAATATGTCTTGTTCTATATCGTCATCTAGGTATCCACTTGATGCGACAACTTCTTGTTCTAGTCCCTTGTATCCAACTTTAATTGTTCTTTCAATTATATCTGAGACATTTTCAACTCCTTGAGCTCTTGCTTCAATTCTTAAAACATTGTCTCCTTTAGCTGTAATTTCTATAGGTACATATACCATCTTTGTAGCTTTAGGTTCAACTGTTACTTGTTTTGGATATTCTCCAATTGTAGCCCAATTGTTTTGAACAACTTCTAAATTAATTGTTAATGCATTATCTGTGTAGTTGTATACTGTAACTGGGACTTTTACTTTATCAGAAACTACTGAATTCGTTGGTAAAGATACATCAACAAAGAATTCTTTGAATACTTTAAATGAAGATGATGCATATCCTACATTTCCTTCTTTAGTGTTTCCTATTACTTGAATATTCCATGTTGTAATATTATCACTTAATTGCATTGAATATGATGCTTTTCCTGCTTCTGAAACAAGTTCTGGGACAAACGCCAAACTATCCACAAAAACGTTTCTTACATTTTCAACAACTTCTTCTTCCTTTTCACCGCTATTGTTACCATATACAGATGAATTAATTTCACTATCATTTTCCATTATGTCTGGCATTTCATTAACAGCACTTGTTGAAAAATAGTACGTGTCAGTTGTGTCTTTACTACTAAAAGGATCGAAAAGGCTAAATGAAGGTGCAGATGAACTTGCACCAGTTGTATCTTGAGCAATTTCAGCCATATCACCAAATCCACCGCTACTGCTACTACTTCTATCACTCTTTGAATTTAGTTCTACATATCCACCATAATGAGAAGGAACAGGATCAGGATTAATGTTGCTAGCGAAACGTGAACTTGTAGTTATAAATACCAATATTAAAGCTATAAATAATATTCCAACTATAATTCCAATTAACTCTCCGACATTTAAATTTAATACAATTTTTCCTTTTTCATGTTTTGTATTTGTTTTACCAAGAATTACTTTTTCCTTAATTATATAAACTAATATCAAAGCTACTAAAGGAATTTTGTAACTATCTGTCACTGAACCAATTAAAGTAAATATTAGTATATAGACTACTGAAGCAAATACTTTATTAAATAACTTCTTAATTATATTTTGTTTACCGTTTTCTCCTTTTCTTCTTTCAATCATTACTGTTATACAGTAGCAAACCATAAATATACAAATAGCAATTACAATTATTGTTTCTACAATTATTTCAGAAATAATGCTAAATACAACCATTAATAAAATTGGAATTAAAGCTAAGTCTAAAAATGCTTTAATAATAAACATTTTATACTTATATAAAATCATTACATAGGCTGTAAGTGATATAACAAAATTTACAAAAATAATTACTAATTCGTAATATTTTCCATAGTCTAAAATGATTGAAATCTTATCTTCAATAAATTCTCCAAACAATAACGTAATAATTACTTGGATTATTACAACATCTAAAAATCCAATAACTACAGAAACAAAATTTCTTGCATTTTCACTATTTCTATATTTTTTAACTAATATATATACGATAATAGATAATAAGATTACTGCAGAGACAATTCCAAATAAAAATGCTTTTTCAACGTACTCACTATTGTTTCCTTTATAATAAACTGTTTCTAAGTTAATATTACCTTTATTTTGTCGTAATAGAACTGTTTCGAATGCTCTTTCATTAGTTTCATCAAGTACCATAGCATATAAGTCTGCTGCACTCATTTCATCTGTAATTTCAATATCCTTTAATGCAAGCATCAAATTATCAACTGATAAGTCATTTTCTGCTAATGATAAAATTGCCTCATCTAAAATACTAACAAGCATAGCTGCATCGACATCTACATTTGCATTATCTTTTGTTGTAAAGTCTATGGTAATATTATCCCCTGGCTTATATTGATCTAAGTTTGTTTTTATTCCAATATTTAATCCATTTGAGCTTTTTATAAAAATTACTTTTCTAGCATATATAGAATCATACTTATAATTAGATCCACTTTCCCAAAGAATATAATTAATATCATTTAAATCATTCATTCCATATATTTCAACTAGACCTGTAATATTATCCAAATTAAATTTGGCTTTATCGTCGCTAGTTGAGATTGTTTTTATTAATTTGCCATTTTTTGTGACTATTAAATACTTTGATGTAATGCCGTTTGTTGAAGTAAGAGATACTTCAATATCTTCTCCTTCATTATATTTAATTTTATCTGTTTTTATTGATACTCCCATTCCTTGGTCTAGAGCAACTGATGATTTTTTCTCTATTAAGTTTCCTTCAGAATCTTTTAGAGATACACTTATATTAACTTGAGATGTCTGCTTTAAACTATCAATATCAGATGGTGATAAAGTTATCTTTCCAAATCCATTCTCATCTGTTATGATATCTCTTTTAACTTTATCTCCTACAACGACACTTCCAGAAGCTTTTATAGGTTCTCCTGTAAGCTTCTTTACAATTACATATATGTCATTATTTGTTCCTTTAACAATTTTGTAATTATCAGGAATTATTTCAACATTATATAATTCCTCTCCTATAACCACATTCTTTTTTGCATCTATAACATAATTTGATGAGTCTGTAACAGTGCATGTAGCAGAAACATTTCTAGCAACGTCTGCTGGTATCGTGCATGTGTAATTTCCAGCAGCATCAGTTAAGCCTTTATGTTCTACTCCATCTATCATTAAAACTACTTCAGCTTCCTTTACAGGTTCTCCAAAGAAGTATTTTGCATTAACTGTAAAATCTATATTTTCTCCAACAACATATGCTTCTTTTGGAGAAGAAATATTGACTTCAAACTTAGGTGCTACATATGGATTAACAGTAAATGTTTTAGTTACATCTTGTGAATCCGTTTCAACTTGTAATCTATATGTTCCACTATTAACTTCATCAGCTAAGGTAAAGCTTCCAAATACAATTCCATACTCAGAAGTCTTCGCTGAATTAGCGTATACTTTATTATCATTACCATCAAAAATTGATACTTTAACATCACTCGTTGTAGGGGTATCATCTTCTTTTGACGTTAATAAAGCTCTATAGTTAACCGTATCTCCAGGTTTATAGATACCTTTATCTAATGAAATTGTAACATTAGATACTTGAGCTTCTTTAATGACTATTTGGGTTTCTTTTTTGTCTTTGTATATACCTGAAGTAGCAGTAAATTCAAGGTTATATGTTCCAGGTGTAATATCTTTTGGAACTTGAATTTCAATTAACCCTAATTCTCCTTTTGCTATTTTAATTTTTTCATTGGCATTTTTTACATTTGAGCCATTTAAACTCTTTAGTTTTGCCGTTACTTTACTATCAACTGATATGCCTTCCTTACCTTTCACATCTATCATTGCATCAATAGTTGATCCAGCATAGCATGTTTGATCCACAACAATATAAAGCAATTGTTTACCAGTTCTTATTGCTAAATATACATTTCTCAAAAATATAATTAGGATTATCGCAATAATCAATAAACAAATGCCTTTAAGCTTATTTTTACGACCCATATTATCCTCCGTACATTTTTATACTTTCTCACATAATTATTTTATATATAATAATTTTAATTTACAATATTTAAAAATCATTTTATTGCAACAAAAAAAGGCATACTCCTAGTATGCCTTATTAATCTATATGATTATAAGAAGAAATCTTTTTTTATTTTTTCTTTCTGAAAATGTTTATATCTTCAAAGAAGAATTTACGTAGTTCTGGGAACTCAATTTCTTGGAATAAGAAATCATGAACTTCTGTAAGAACTTTTTCTTCATGTTGAGTAAGTTCAAGAACTATTGGTTTATTCCAATCTATTTCTTGAAATAATAAACTTTTAATTTTTCCCCATACTCCAACAACTGCTGGTAAATTTCCACTCTCTGCTGTTTCTACTAATTTATACTCTTTCATTATTGATTTCCTCCTCAGTACACTTTCATTACAAATTTCTATACTTTATATATACTATATTGCTGAGTTACATTCAATAATAATTAAATTAAATTTAGGTAAAATTTATGTTACATTCCGACTAATGTCATACCATCTCTACTCTCTACAAACACATTTTCAACCGTATTTGACAAGTTTTCAACACTTCTCTTTTTAACTACTATGTAGTTAGAGGTATGTCCTTTATAATAATCCCCGTCTTGTTCTTCAAATAAAACTTTAACTTCTTTTCCTATATATGAATCTAAATATCTTTTTTCGTTCTCGTCAGATAAATCAAGTAATCTCTTGCTTCTTTTTTCCTTATCGTTTCCATCAACTTGTTCTTTCATTTCTGCAGCTTTTGTGCCTTTTCTTATAGAATACTTGAATATATGCATCTTATAAAAATTTATTTTCTTTAAATAATCATATGTTTTCTCAAATTCCTCATCGGTCTCTCCAGGAAAACCTACAATTATATCTGTTGTTAATATACAATCATCAAAAGCATTTCTTAATCTTTTTACAATTTCTTCAAATTCTTCTGTTGTATATCTTCTGTTCATTCTACTTAAAGTCTCGTTACAACCACTTTGAAGTGACAAATGGAAATGATGACATGCTTTTTCTACTTTCTTTAATCTATCTACAAATTCTTCACTTATTAAAAGTGGTTCTATAGATCCTAATCTAATTCTCTCTATTCCATCTATTTTATTTACATCTTCTATTAAATCAATTAATTTATAACCATTATCAAAATCTATTCCATATGAAGCTAAATGAATTCCTGTCAAAACAACTTCTTTAATTCCATCTTTTGCAATTTTTGAAATTTCTTCAACAACATTTTCAGGTTTTCTACTTCTTACTTTTCCTCTTGCAAATGGAATAATGCAGTATGAGCAAAATCTATTACATCCGTCTTGAACTTTTATTACAGCCCTTGTTTTTTCAGTATATGTAACAGATCCGAACTCTTCGTATTCTGCTTTATAAAGAACTTCTTTAAGATCTACTTTATTTTTTTCATTAATAAAGTTTTCAATATACTCGACTATTGATGCTTTTTCATTTGTTCCAACCGTCAAATCGATTTCTGGTATAGCATCAACTTCGTCTTTTGAAACTTGTACATAACATCCACAAGCAACTACTATAGAATCAGGGTTTAATTTCTTTGCTTGTCTTAATATTTGCCTTGATTTTCTATCTGATATGCTAGTTACTGTACATGTATTAATGATATAAATATCTGCAATCTTATCAAAGTCCACTATCTCGTAACCTTGATTTTGAAATTTTTGAATCATACCATTTGTTTCATATTGATTTACTTTACAACCTAATGTATAAAAAGCTACTTTTTTACTACTCATTTTATCCTCTTTCAAAAAAATCACAAATATTATATCATCTCTTCCTTCTTATGTAAATAATAAGGCAAAAGTAAAAACTCACACTAATGTGTGAGTTTTTACTTTAAGTATGTGTGTTGAATTTTATTATAAAACTATTATTTTCTCATTCTATCCATACTATCTAGATTATCAAGTGCTTTACCTGTTCCTTTTGCTACACATGAAATTGCATCTTCTGCTATCATTACATTTATTCCTGTCTTTTCTTGTAATAATCTATCTAGTCCGTCTAATAAACATCCTCCACCTGTCATATATATTCCTTTATCAGAAATATCTGCTGCAAGTTCTGGTGGTGTTTTCTCTAAAACTGAATGAACTGCATCTATAATAAGCATAGCTGGTTCATCTAATGCTTCTATCATTTCGCTAGAATACATCGTTATTGTCTTTGGAAGTCCTGTAATTAAATCTCTTCCTCTTACATCCATTTCCATATCTTGTATTTTTGGATATACACAACCTAATTGTTGTTTTAGTTCTTCTGCAGTTCTCTCACCTATAATAACATTATGTCTTTTCTTTATATATTTAACGATGGCTTCATCAAATTTATCTCCAGCGACTTTTATTGATGAACTAACAACTGCTCCACCAAGAGAAATAACTGCTATATCAGTTGTTCCACCACCGATATCAACGATCATATTACCACATGGCTTTGAAATATCTAGTCCAGCACCAATTGCTGCAGCTATAGGCTCTTCTATCAAGTATACTTTTCTTGCTCCGGCATTTGAAGCAGCATCAATTACTGCCTTCTTCTCAACTTCAGTTACTTGAGAAGGTATACAAATCATCATTCTTGGAGCAAAAATTGATCTACCACCTATTTTCCCAATGAAATATTTAAGCATTTTTTCTGTAACTGTATAGTCTGATATTACTCCATCTCTTAAAGGTCTTATAGCAACAATATTACCTGGTGTTCTTCCAAGCATTCTTCTTGCTTCGTGTCCTACTGCTAAAACTTCTCCTGTAATATTATTTACTGCAACTACAGAAGGTTCTCTTAAGACAATTCCTTTTCCTTTTACATATGCAATTATTGAGGCTGTACCTAAGTCTAACCCTATATCTTGGCCAAAGAAAAACATCTCTAATATCGCTCCTAAATAATTAAACATCCCATGTGTTACATTTGTGTTACGATTATATTACACTATCTTTCAAATTTCAAGTCCTTATTCTTATTTTTAACAAAAGCAAACTTTTAAAAAGTATCTAAAAGAGATATTTTTTAAATATATTTGTATTAAATCCTCTATTATGCTATAATTACATTGTTAATTTGGATATCAAGAAAGGATTAAACAAATGGAAAAAATTTCAATTATAGTGCCAAGCTACAATGAAGAAACAGCTTTGCCTATTTTTTACGAAGAATTAACCAAAAACTTAAATAACTTTACTAACGATGTTTCATTTGAAATTATATTCGTTAATGATGGTTCTACAGATAACACATTGTCTGTAGCAAAAGATTTAGCAAATAGAGATGATAGAGTTAAATATATTTCTTTTTCAAGAAACTTTGGAAAAGAAGCTGCTATTTATGCTGGACTTGAGAATGCTACAGGGAATTATGTAACAATAATGGACGCAGATCTTCAAGATCCACCATCATTATTACTTGAAATGTATAAAGCTGTCACTGAAGAAGACTATGATGCTGTTGGCACAAGAAGATCAACAAGAAAAGGTGAACCTATAATTAGAAGTTTCTTCTCAAGAAGATTCTATAGATTAATAGATAGAATGACACCATTTAAAATGGTTGATGGTGCAAGAGATTACGTATTTATGACTAGAAAAGTAGTAAATGCAATTTTATCTCTAAAAGAATACCATAGATATTCAAAAGGATTATTTAGCTTTGTTGGTTTCAACGTAAAATGGTTAGATTATCCTAACATCAAAAGAGTAGCAGGAAAAACAAAATGGTCATTCTGGGGATTAACTAAGTATGCATTAGAAGGAATAACAGCATTTTCAACTGCACCACTTGTTCTTTCATCATTTATTGGATTGCTATTTTGTCTTATATCATTTATTTTAATAGTTGTTATTATTATTAAAACATTAATACTTGGAGATCCAACTTCTGGTTGGCCATCACTTGTATGTATTATATTTATGGTAAGTGGTATTCAATTATTCTCTCTTGGTATAATTGGCCAATATCTATCAAAAGTATATTTAGAAGTTAAAAGACGTCCAATATATATAATTAAAGATACAAATATGGATCAATAAAAAATGAAGCGTAGATTTAAAATCTACGCTTCTATTATTATTATAAAATGTTATCTCTACATCTTTCACATAGAGTTGGATACTCTGCACTTTCTCCAACAGTCTTTGAATACATCCAACATCTTTCGCATTTTTCTCCTTCAGCTTTAGAGATTTTAACTCCAACAGGAACTTCAGTATCTTCATTTCTTCTATTTTCATTTATTTCTACATCAGAAACAATTAAAATTTGTTTTAGAAGTTCTTCTTTTCCTTTTAAGAATTTATACTCTTCACCTTCACAATATAATGTTACTTTAGCTTCAAGTGAAAGACCTAATTCCTTATTTGCTCTAGCAAGTTCTAATTTCTTAGCAACTTCATCTTTAAGAGCAATATATTTTGTCCATTTTGCTTCTAGAGCATTGTCTTCATATTTTTCATTTGCTTTTGGATAAAATTCTAGCATTACACTTTCTGTATTTTCGCCTTTTCTATGTGGCATGTAACTCCAGATTTCTTCTGCAGTAAAGCATGTCATTGGAGCAAGCATTCTTACTAAACATGAAAGTATTTCATACATTGTTGTTTGAGCTGCTCTTCTTTCTATGCTATCAGCTCTTGATGTATATAATCTATCTTTAATTATATCTAGATAGAATTGGCTCATATCAACAACGCAGAATTGATTTATTGCTTGATATGCATCATGGAATTCATAAGTATCATATGCTTTTGTACATGCTTTTATTAATTTTGTAAGTCTTGATAATGCCCATTTATCTATTTCTAACAAGTCATCATATTTAACTGGCTCATTAACATCATAATCACTTATATTTCCTAAGATATATCTAGCTGTGTTTCTTATCTTTCTATATACTTCAGTAACTTGCTTGATAATGTTCTTAGATACACTAACATCTGATTGATAATCTGATGCTAAAACCCAAAGTCTTAAAACATCTGCTCCTGATTCCTTTATGATTTCTTGTGGAGCTATAACATTACCAATTGACTTAGACATCTTTCTTCCTTGCTCATCAACTGTATATCCATGTGTTAAAACTTCTTTATATGGAGCTTTACCTTTTGTTGCAACTGATGTTAAAAGAGATGATTGGAACCAACCTCTATATTGGTCACTTCCTTCTAAATACATATCAGCTTCAGGTAATCCACGTTCTGCTAAAACAGATTCATGTGTTGATCCAGAATCAAACCATACGTCCATTATATCTGTTTCTTTCTTGAATTCTGTACTTCCACATTCAGGACATTTTGCTCCGTCAGGCATTAATTCTTTCTCTGATAAATCAAACCATACGTTAGTTCCTTTTTCTTTAACTAATTTTTGGATTTTTTCTAATGATTCATCTGTTACATATTCATGTTCACAATTTTTACAATAGAATATAGGAATTGGAACACCCCAAGTTCTTTGACGAGAAATACACCAGTCATTTCTTTCTTCAACCATCTTAGAGATTCTTTCTTCACCCCAAGCTGGATACCATTTAACTTTCTTTATAGCTTCTAATGTTTCTTTTCTAAATCCATCAACAGAAGCAAACCATTGAGAAGTAGCTCTAAAGATAACTGGTTTTTTACATCTCCAGCAATGTGGATAAGAGTGTAATACTGGTTGACTTGCAAGAAGTTTTCCATGCTCATCTAACCATTTTATTATTTCTTTATCAGATTTAGCATAGAACATATCTTTAAATGGTCCTGCTTCTTCTCCTCTTTGAACACCTTTGCTATCAACGCAAACTATGATGTCACTATTATTTTTTAATCCTAATAAATAGTCTTCTTTACCATAACTTGGTGCGCAGTGTACACATCCTGTACCTGTTTCAAGTTCAACATTAACTGTATCTTCACTTCCTAAAACGACTTTAGAATCTCTATCTAAGAATGGATGAGAGCAAACTATACCTTCTAGTTTTTCACCTTTAACTTCATCAACAATCTTATATTCTGTCTTTCCAGCTACTTCCATAACCTTATCAACAAGTTCTTTAGCCAATACTAGTTTTTCACCTTCACATTCAACAACAGCATATTGGAAATCTGCTCCAACGCAAACCATTGTGTTTCCTGGAAGAGTCCATGGAGTTGTTGTCCAAATAACAATTGATGTGTCTTTCTCTGGTAATACTCCTTTACCATCTTTTACAGCAAATTTTACATATGCTGTATTTGAAGTAACATCTTTATATTCAATTTCAGCTTCAGCTAAAGCTGTTTCACAATCTGTACACCAATAAACTGGTTTTAATCCTTTATATATATATCCTTTTTGATACATCTTAGAGAATACTCCAAGTTGTTTAGCTTCCATTTGTGGTTGGTAAGTTATATATGGATTCTCCCAATCGCCAAGTACACCTAAACGTTTAAAACCTTCTGTTTGTTTATCTTTATATTCCATTGTAAATTGTTTACATGTGTCTCTAAATTGATTTACAGGAATAGCATCTCTGTTTAGTCCTAATTTTTCTATTGCTTTTTTCTCTGTAGGCATACCATGTGTATCATATCCAGGGATAAATGGAGTATAGTATCCTTGAAGATTCTTATATCTTACAATAGTATCCTTTAATACTTTATTTAAAGCATGTCCTATATGGATTTCACCATTAGCATATGGAGGTCCATCATGTAAAACAAATGGTGTTTTCCCTTCATTTTTCTTAAGCATCTTTTTATAAAGATCCTTTTCAAATACTTTATCAAGTATCTTTGGTTCGTTCTCTGGAAGATTAGCTCTCATTGAAAAATCTGTTTTTGGAAGATTCAATGTGCTGCTAAAATCTTTTTTCTCTTCTTCGCTACTCATCTTTTTTCTCCTTTTATATATAATTTTTTATTTTAAACATACAAAAAAGCTATTTCATCCTAAATAGGACGAAATAGCTTATAATTCCGTGGTACCACCTAATTTCATTACTTTATAAGTAACCTCATTATCCTTTTAACGCAAGGCTATGCGGACTATTTTACTAGTATTTCAAATAATCGACTCCAAGGTGATAATAAATAAACTATTCTCCTACTAGTATTTCACCAAAGCTACTAGCTCTCTGTTGGTTTTACTTTTATTTATCGTGTCCTTTTCTTAATCTTTAAATCATATATGCAATATAATAACACTATTAACATAATTTTGTCAAGTTATTTTAAATCTTCAATAATGGTACGTGCAGCCTTTCTACCAGATGCTAACGCCTTACATACAGTCGCATCACTAGATGTCACATCTCCTCCAGCATATACTTTTGATAGGCTCGTTCTACCATTCTCATCAACTTTTAGATATCCCCAATCATTTAATTCTAAAGAGATATCTCCTATAAGATTCTTATCTGGTTTTAAGCCAATTGCAAAAACAACTTGAGAAGCTTCTTCTATGAATCCTTCTTTTTCTTCATCATCTACCGCTTTTCCATCTACTATTTTAGTAGGAACGCAATTTAAAGAAATGATTCTACCATTTTCAACATTTGCAGAAGCAACTCTTGTAAGTTCTTTAAACTCTACTCCATCTTCTATTGCTCCATCTAGTTCAGATTGGCTTGCTGGCATATGAACTCGATCTCTTCTATATAATATCTTCGCTTCTTTTGCTCCCATTCTTAATGCAACTCTAGAAGCATCCATGGCAACATTTCCACCACCAATAATTACAACTTTTTCTAAATCCTTTATATAATTATTTGATGAATATGCTCTTATAAATGTATCTGAATCATATACTGAGTCTGTTTCTTCTTCTGACAATTTGTACATAGAAGAAATTGGTGCTCCAATTCCTACATATACAGCATCATAATCACTAATTAAATCATCAATAAAAAAGTCTTTTCCTAGTTCTTTATTATAGTAAATATTAACTCCTAGATTTAGTAATTTGTCCTTTATTTCTTCTACCAATGATTTTTCTAATCTAAAATCTGGTATTCCATATGTTAACAGTCCACCAAACGTGTTTTCTTTCTCATAAATATCAACTGTAAAACCAGCTAATATTAATTCAAATGCAGCACTTATTCCTGATGGTCCTGAACCTATTACTGCTACTTTCTTATTATTTAATTCTTTCTTTTCATAATTAAATGTTTTACCATTTAGTTTAGCCCACTCATTAACATATTTTTCTAGCTTTCCTATTTGAGTTGGAGTCTGTTTAATTCCTCTTATACAATTTCCTTCACATTGTATTTCTTGAGGACAAACAATACTACAAATATGAGAACATATATTGTTCTTAGAAAGAATATTATAAGCCTCTTCTAGATTATCTTCTTTTATTTTATTTATGAATTCTGGTATATCTGTGTGCATTGGGCAACCATTTTTACTACATGGTTTATTAACGCACCCTAAACAGTAATTTGCAAGTTCTGTAATATTATCCATTCTAATCCTCTACATTATCCATCTTAATAACTTCACTAACTGTATCAAGATTCATTAATTTAGTTAATACGTTATTAAGCTTTTTCTTTTCATTTACTTTTATATCGACTTTAATAAAATCATCTTGATCCTCTTTATTGTTAACTATCTTTAGTTTTTCAATGTCAATTGAATCTGCTTCTAATATTCCTTTAACTTCTTCTAAAATATACTTTGGTCTAGATGTTGCAATCTCAATTCTTATTACTTCATAATGTTCAAGTTTAGAATATAACATATGAGAATATGATAATACTAAATATACAACAATAGTAGCAATAATTGCTGCTGCAAAGAATCCACCACCAACTAGCATTCCTATACAAGTAATTGCAAGAAGTGCTGCTGCAGTAGTTAAACCTTTAACAGTAAATCCATCTCTTAATATTGTTCCTGCACCAATGAATCCTATTCCAGATAAAAGCTGTGCTGGTATTCTAGTTGCGTCGTTTCCTGTTAGTTCATTCATTTTAATTCCGCATATCATAACTAAAACGCCACTAATTCCAACTAATACGTTTGTTCTAAAACCTGCTGGCTTTTTATATGACTCTCTTTCATATCCAACAATACCTGCAAGTACTACAATTAATAGTAGTTTAATGAAAGACTCAAAAAAATCATTAGTCATTAATAAATTAAATAAATTATATAAATATGTCATCATTTGTTTCTCTCCTTATTAAACATATATAGAAATTCTATCATAATTTACAAAAATAAGGAATGTTTTTTTGAATTTTTGCTTTTCTTAAATTGCTTGAACTATCTAATATAAAATGATACAATGAATTCCAAGGATTCAAGGAGGTTTAGGATGAAATCTTTAAAAGAAAAAATTATTAATAATAAATTTTTTTGCTTAGTATTTATAACAGTAATAGCTATAACTATAATGCCACTTATGCAAAGATCAATACCAGTTGCAGATGACTTTGAATTTCATTTTGCAAGGATTCAATCTATAGCAGATAGCTTAAAACTTGGAACATTTCCAGTAAAAGTTCACCCTTCTATGGCTAATTCATATGGTTATGGAACTGGACTGTTTTATCCTAACTTAATATTATACATACCAGCACTTTTAGTGCTTCTAACACAAGACTTAGTATTGTCATACAGTTTATTTATTTTTATATTATTGATTTTTACATATATACTAACGTATTATTCAATAAAAGCTGTAACTAAAGATTCAAAGCTTGCACTTTTAGGTACTGTACTTATAATGTTTTCAAGGAATTTAGCATTTAACCTTTATGATAGAACTGCTTTAGGAGAGCTATTAGGATTCATATTTATGATTCCTGTAATATGTGGTATGTACAATTATGTACATGATGAATTTGATAAACCATGGCTTCTATTTATTGGTTTTTTAGGTGCAATATACTCTCACCTAATATCTACATTAATATGTATTGTATACGCTATTATATATTTCATTATCAATATTAAAAGTTCAATTAACAATCCGAAGAAGATTTTAAAGCTTATGCTAGTTGCATTACTTGTTGTTATAATTTCTTCTGCTTTTTGGATTCCGATGTTAGAACAAATGGGACCTCAGAAATTTAACTTCTCTGAGCCTTGGACTAATATATCAAATGAATCTTATTGTTTATATGATTTACTTGGAACAGGCAGATTTGGAGTAGGATTAATAATTACGTTATGCACTCCACTATTAATCTATGCTGCTTTTGATAAATCTGTAGACAAAAAATATAAATTCTTTATAGTTTTAACATTAATAATTATGCTTCTTATGATTTTACATCCATTTTGGATAATAACAAATTCATTTATGAATACAATTCAGTTTAAATGGAGACTACTTGGAATAGTAACAATTCTATACGTTATATCAATGACCTATCTAGTACCAAAATACAGTGAAGAATTAAACTTTAACCTAAATATGGTTACCTCATTTATAATTATTCTAGCTTTTGGAATTGCTACTGTACAAATAACAAATATCGTAGAGAATCATGATCACAGAATGAATGAAGAAATAATGCCAAGCTTATTTGTTTCAGAATTTTCTATTGGTGGTGGCCAAGAGTACCTACCTACCGAAGTTCATTTCAGTGATTTACAATATCCAAATTTTGCAAAAACAGATAAAGATAAACTAATCCCAGTTGAAAAAAGCGGATTAAATGCAAAAATGACTATAGAGCAAAATGATGTTAAAACAGTTGAAGTTCCATTTATATACTACTATGGATATGTAGCCAATATAACTACTGACGACGGAAATGTTATTCCACTAAATGTTAATAAATCAGACAATGGTTTAGTAGAATTATCTATTCCTGATGGAGCAACTGGTACTATTCAAACATGGTATAACGGAACAAAACTTCAAAAAATAAGTTTAATAATTTCTGTGATAACTACTGTTTTAACAGTTGTGTATATAATAATAAAGAAGATTAAAATGAAAGCTTCCAAATAGGAAGCTTTTTTAAATCTTTCTTTTTTGACTTATGTCAACCGTTATGCTATAATTAATTTAGTTTGAAAATCCAAACTATTTGAAAATTGAATAAGGTCATCAATACTCATGTATGTTGAATTTTTGTGTGTGCCTCAAAATTTATTTTTTGAGGGGGTATGAAATATGAGAGATAAAAATGAGATCCAAAAGATCAAAAATCTTATATTAAAACACATAGAAATTATGGAAAGGCATCCTAAAAAACGGATTTAACCAATCTGTTGTATCATTAGGAGTGCACATTCTATTAGATGAGGAAAAGAGTAATCCAGACGAGTCTACACACTATGTAATAACTCGTTGTCTATGCAGAATTACGGACGAGTTATGTTCTTACCTAATAATCGTTGATAAAAAAGACGATAAAATGGTAGAACTATTTGCACTTCTACGAGATTCTTTATATACGGCTGCATACAAAGACTTTATAAAGTAAAAAGCCTTTCCACATTACTTGAGTATTGAGCTCACTTTAATGGAAAGACTTTTTTTATTTTAAGTGAGGCACATCAAGATTCGCATGAATTTTGATGTCCTTATTCAATCTATTTTATCTGTAAAATACTTTTATCATCATTAAGCTAAGTGGATAGCTTATTTTTTTTATGTCTGAAATTACTTTATCTATATCATAATTTACATTGCATTCTATTGCCTTTACTGAATCATTATCAATTTCTAGAATAACAGAGCATGCCATATCTGTGTTTTTTGGGCAACCAACACTTCCTGGATTAATGTATAACTTATTTTCATGTTCTACTATATGCTGAGTATGTGTATGTCCATATAAATATACATCAGCTTCAATACCTTTATATATTGATTTTAATTCT
>Ga0247609_10002171_pt1 | contig 21291 bp, 18 predicted proteins | sample 172DNAGHGlowgp2_FD_193487 | JGI IMG/M metagenome (GOLD analysis project Ga0247609, IMG submission 193487) | Sheep rumen microbial communities from Palmerston North, Manawatu-Wanganui, New Zealand - 1728 DNA GHGlow gp2 | ecosystem: Host-associated > Mammals > Digestive system > Stomach > Rumen ...
CGGAGACGGTGAAGATAGACAAGCGCCCGCTCAAGGCACTGCTTGGCGAAGGCCAGCTTGCCGGCGCCGTGTTCATGGACGAATCCGAGATAAAGCTCGACGGACTGTTCGTTGCCCTCGGGAGCGCAAGCGCGATGGACCTTGCCCGCAAGGCGGGGGCAGCTTTCGAAGATGGAAGCGTGGTGCTCGACAAGAACTTCATGACGACGGTCCCGGGACTGTTCGCCGCGGGTGACTGCACCGGCGGCACGTTGCAGGTGGCCGTCGCCGTAGGCGAGGGCGCGATTGCGGCACTTGCCGCCATCAAGTATTTGCGGGAGACGCGGGAAGGCTAGAACCGCGCCCGCGGTATCTGTGCAATGCGCCGGCTTACTCTCCTTACCAACCCGGACAAGTGCAACCTGCGTTGCCCGTTGTGTTTCTTGAACCAGCGGGGTAAGCCGTTCGGAATGGGCGAGATGCCTATCGAGGTCGCGAAGGCCGCTATCGAGAAATACGCCGAGGGCTTATCGGGTAAAGAACCGTGCGGGCTTCGCGAGGTTATCCCGAGTACGATGGGGGAGCCTTTACTTTATTCGAAATTTGCGGAACTGCTCGAATATTGTTCTGCGAAAAAAATCCCGCTCAACCTGACGACAAACGGAACGTTCCCTGGAATATGGGGAACGGCTGCAGGGATGGAGCGTCTGCTCCTTGCCTGCAGCGACATCAAGGTGAGCTGCATGGGGTTCGATGATCCCGCGTTCGACGAGATGATGCCGGGAATTTCGTTTGAGCCTTGGCGCCGGAATGTCGAACGCCTGCTTGGTGTGGCGCACAGTTTAAATGCAGCGCGCAGTTTATGCGCAGGCTCCGCGACAGGACGGAATATCGCGAGTGTCTCGCTCCAGGTGACACTGCACAGGAAACTTTTAAGTTTTGCTCCGGAAATCTTGCGCTGGGCGGATTCTGTCGGGATTGCCCGCATCAAGTGGAACCTGCCGGTGTTTATCTCGGCGGGGGATCGCTTGCGGAATGAATACGGAATCTCGGGCCTGGCTGCCCGCGAAATTCGCCGGGAGCTGGAAGCATTGCAGGCGCAGTTCCCGCGCGTGCGCTGCGAAGGGAGTCTTTTTTTCGACGTGCATCTTGGCGGCGGTCCCTGCGATTTGTTCAAGGACGAAATCTGGATCTTGCCCGACGGTTCGGAAGAACATTGCCCCAATCCCGAGCGCCGTTTCGGCGATAGCGCCTCTGCGGGTGCAACATGCGAAAAATGCATGTTGTTCAATCACGACTTGTAAGCTTTTTATTTTACGCAGCGGACAGAGCGGGCGGTTCCCTTGTCGAAGGCGTTCAGCGAGGCTCCCTTGCTGCTGAAATTGAGGAACAGGTAGTAGGCGAGTCCGTCTTCGCTATCGGTGCTGCTCCAGAAATAGGCGTAGCCGCCTATGCCGTCGAATTTTCCCTGGCTCCAGTAGCCTGCGGGCAGTGCGTTGAACCCGAGCGCGTCGGATCCGTTGCCCTTCTTGAACCAGCCTGAACTCGATTTTAGCGCTTCGCCAGCCTTCGACATTCCGCCTGCGGCCTTGACTAACTCTTCGACTTCCTGATTGTTCGGCAGCCTCCATCCGCTGGGGCATGCGCGGAGGGCGTCGTCGCGGGTGTAGAGCCTGCCGTATTCGCTGCAGTTGCGGTTGTCGCCTTCGGGGCAACTGCTATTGCCGGTTTCGAAATTCAGGTTCTCGGCAAACCATAGTTTATCCGCAATCTTTATGACGGAGTATTTTTGGCCGTCGCGTTCGTCCGTAATCTTTTCTGCGCAGCCCACAAGTGCGGGCAGGATGCCCGTGACGATAGCTGCAATTCCGGCAAGAGCGGTTTTCATTTTTTTACGCGATTTTTAGCGGACGTTTATCTTGCGGTAATTGGTTCCGATCTTTACGATGTACGAACCGGCTGCAAACGACGACATGTCGATGTCTGCGGAATGCGTGACACCCTTGCGGATGATTCGACCTTGCAGGTCCATGACCGTATAGGCGGCGGGCAATGACAGCGCGTTGGAAAGCTCCGCTTGCGGTAAAGCCGACGGCTTGTTCAAGAAATGCATGTTGCCGTAGGTTGCCTGTATGTTGGAATTGCGCATCACGCAGACGGATATAGACGCTGTCTCGGTTTCGAAATCTTTTTCGGAACGGAGAAGTATTGTCGTTATTCCGTCGACGAGTTTCGCGTCTTCGGCGGTTACGCCTGCACTCGTGCTGAAGTCGAGTACGATGTCGAAATCGCATTCCTTGCAGATGCCCATGGTTATCGGGCTAATCGCGATAAGGGTTAATGCAACTTCGGTGTTTGTCTGCTGGAAGTAGGGTGATCCATCTTCGTGGGTGTCGGGATCATGGTTGACGGGCTCCCAGGTGAGCGGGATTCCGTCTTTGTCTGTAGTTGTTGCTTTGGCGAATGTGATTAGGGGCTGGAATACTGTAAGAAAGTGATTTGTTAAGCCGACGCCGATTTGGAAGTGGTCCGTAAGCGTTTGTATATATTCTAGCGGGTATTCGAGCCATAGCGTATCTACACCGGAAGGGCCGATTTTCCCAAGATAGTTCTTCAGGGTCGGCTGGTTCGAATCCTTCGACTGGTATATGGCAACATTATTGGTGGCAAAGAGGTTGTACGATTGGCCGGCGGCTCCTTCTAGGTCAAACGAATCTCCTTCGCCTCTGGCAGAAACGTAAACAGGGAAACGGGTTCCGGCGACGATTGAGTCTGCATCAGTGAACGCTTCGAGGACGTTGGCCATGGCGCTTTGGGCCGATAAGAGGACTGTCGCGAGGGCGAACGTTGTTTTTCTGAAAAGGGTTCCCATTTTACACTCCTTCATAATTTGTTCGCAAATATAAAAATGCGGTTTGGGCAGTGGGCCTGAGTTGGCGGCTGTAATCTGGGTTGCGTCATTTTTTTTGTTGTTACTGCACTAATGTGTAGTAATGTGAAACCGGACCTCGTCCCGAAGTATGCTTTTTGTATGCTTTGGGTGTCAAAAAACGTAACATGTCTTGCCAAAGTGGTTGAAAGTGGGTAGATTTTACACTGTTGTGGTAAAATGTGTCAAAAACTAGTATGAGCTTTACGTCTTTCATAGGTCAGGCCCAAACGGCTATCGATGGAAAGGGAAGGACTTCCTTCCCCAGGGAATTCCGTCGTCAGCTCGTTGGAGCCGATGGGAATGAGTTCGTGGTCACGCGTGGCCCGAATCAGACCCTGAGGTTCTTTACTGTACCTGAATACGAAAAGTTCATGGCGGACCTGGACTGCCGGTCCGACCGCCGTCAAGCTGACCTAGTTCGGAGAAACCTCTGGCCCACCGTGGTGGAGCTCGATGGTCAAAACCGCATTTTACTTCCTAAGATCTTGTTGGAGTATGCTGGTCTAAAGGGCGAAGTCCTTTACGTGCCGGCACGCGGTAAAACTCTCGAACTGTGGAATCCTGAACGCTTCAATGCCAAGTATGGTTTGCAGACAAGTGAAGATATTGCTGCATTCGATGCCGCGTTCTATGGAGAGAGCTTGACGGAGGGTGGCGATGTCAATCGTTGATGAACGTGCCTTCTACCATGCTCCCGTAATGCTCCAGGAATGCCTGGATGCTTTGAACATCAAGGCTGACGGCACCTATTCGGATTGCACTCTCGGTGGTGGCGGACATTCCTACGCAATTGCAAACAAACTAAATTCCTCGGGGACGCTCCATGCCTTCGACCGTGACGAAGAGGCCGTGGCCTATGCGACAAAGCGCCTTGCAGGAGTAGCCCCGAAGTTCATTGTGCATCCGGTGCGCTTTGGCGAACTGAAAAACGAAATCCCCGCTAATACGCTGGATGGTATTCTGTATGATCTTGGAATCAGCAGCCACCAGGTTGATGATTCTGAACGCGGGTTTACCTTCGTTGGCAATAACCCGCTCGACCTGCGCATGGATCGCCGGGAAGGGGTCTCTGCGCAGGATTGGCTTTGCAATGTCGATGCGGATACGCTTGCTGCGGCTCTCCGCAAGAATGCCGATATGGATAGGGCATTCAAACTGGCAACTCGTCTTGTCGAGATGGCTTCGGAAATCAAGAGGGAAAATCGCGAAATTCTCCCGTCGGACATGAAGTCTGCCGTGGAATCCGTGTTCCCGGACAAGCGTCGTGAAGTGAATGGCCTGCTGGCTCGCGTGTTCCAGGCGATTCGCATGGAAGTGAACGGCGAACTCAAGGAAATCGAAGATAGTCTCCGTGCGGCTGTGGACTGCCTCAAGGTGGGCGGCCGCCTGGTGGTGATGAGCTACCATTCCGTGGAAGACCGCTGCGTCAAGGAGACTGCGGCTGAATTCGAACGCGCTTGCATCTGTCCGGAAAATTTGCCGGTATGCATGTGCGGTGGGAATCATCAGCGCCTAAGGAAGGTGAATCGCAAGCCGATTCTACCGACAAACGAAGAAATTGCGAACAACAGCAGGGCTCGCTCTGCAAAGTTAAGGGTTTACGAACGGGTATGAGCGCAACCGAGAAAATACCTCTGCCGAAGACAAACAAGTCAATCGTCGTGATTGTCTCGCTTGCCGTTGTCGCGGTTGTTTCCGGGCTCATGACGCCGCTGTACCTGCAGAACCGCATCAACACTCTTTACGACAAGTATCACAAGCTAACAGAAGAAGTGGTGTTCCTGGAAGGAGACGTGCTCCGCATGGAACTGAAGATAAACCAACTCTCGACTCTGGAAAGCTTGCGTGGTTATGCCGAACAGACGGGCCTTGGCTTGAATGCTGTTCCTGTAAAGATTATGGGCGAGGGAGGGACCTATGAACGGTAAGATCCGTCTTGAACCTCTCGCCTTCCTCAAGTGGCTCGTAATGAGCCTTGTTGGCGTGCTCCTGTGGCAGACCTTTAGCATTCAGGTGGTGAACCGCAAGGTGTACCAGACCAAGGCGAAGAACATGGTGACGAGCACGAGAAATGTCTATGCCGACCGTGGCCGCATCATGGACAGGAACGGCATGGTCCTTGCGGATAACTGCCGCGATACGACCAACAAGATGCTCGACTACACCCGCATATTCCTTCATGGGCAGTTGGCGAGCCAGGTGGTGGGCAAACTCGACTTTAACGGACACGGAAACATGGGCCTCGAGAGGACTTTCGATACGAAGTTGAGCGGAGTCAGTGGCATTCGTGTGGGCGTTGACGGCCAGACTGTCGAGAAGTTCAGCGAAATGGATGGTGATTCCGTAAAGACGGTCAAGAAGGTCGTGAAGCGTGAAATCTATTCGCGTTCTCGCGAAGTGGCCAAGGCGGAACCAGGCTTGAACATGGTCTTGACGATTGACGGGAATATGCAGGAAATCGTCGAGAAGGCCTTGAAGGATGGCGTGAACGAGTTCGAGGCGAAGAGTGCGAGTGCTGTGATTGTGGAACCCTACACGGGCGAAATCCTTGCCATGGCGAGCTACCCGACTTTTGACCCGAACTCCAAGACCCAGGGCGTGGGCCGCATGGCGAATAACGAGATTGTTACACTTTCCTATGAACCGGGTTCTACCTTCAAGGTGATTACCGCGGCTGCTGCTCTCGAAAACAAGATTGTGCCGCCTACGCGCGTTTTCGAGAACGAAGGCCGCTGCTGGAGCTGGAACCCGAAATCCGAGAAGATATGCGATACGCACGTCTATGGTGACATGGATATGTCCGAGGCGATGGTGCAGTCCTCGAATATAGTGTTTGCAAAGATTGCGGCAGAAGTCGGTGCCGAAAAACTCTACAACATGGCGCGCGGCTTTGGATTCGGCATGCCTACGTCGGACTACTTCCCCGGTGAGGAGAGAGGCCGCCTGCTTATGCCTTACGAGCTTACGCGCGATGACCGTACGCTCAAGACGATGGGCTTTGGCCATGCTATTTCTGTGACGCCTATCCAGATGGCAATGGCGTATGCTGCAGTCGCGAACGGTGGCGTGCTGATGGAACCGATGCTTGTGCGTGAATGGCGCGATTCAAGGGACAGCGTCGTCGAGAAGATTGAACCCAAGGAAGTGCGCCGCGTAATTTCGGCAAGCACGGCTGCGACAATCCGTTCGATGCTCTACCGTGTGGTGAATAGCGGTACGGCAAAGAAGGTTGTCTCGAAGAAGATTCCCGATGTGTATTTTGGTGGCAAGACCGGTACCGCAGAAAAGTTCAACCAGGAAACGCAGAAGTACGATCGCGACCATCAGGTGGCTTCGTTTATCGGGCTTGCGCCTGTCGAGGATACGCGCTATGTGTGCCTCGTGTTGGTGGATGACCCGCAGGGCAAGCATGTGGGCGGCCTTACCGCGGGTCCGATTTTCCGCCGCATAATGGAAGGTATTTACTACCATCCGGAAGCGTCTCCGGTTTCATACAACCTGGCGCAGGTAAAGAAGAACAATCCCTGCGATATGGACTTTATGGGCATGACCGCCGATGCAGCAAAGAAACTTGCCTCGGATAAGGGGTGCAAGGTTGCATTTGCTGGCGAGGGCGTTCGCGTGATTTCGCAGAATATAGACTATACGGGCGATGCGGGTGTCGTACTTTCGCTAGGCGAGATGCTTGCATCGAAAATGCCCGACTTGAAGGGACTTTCCTTGCGCGACGCGATGGAAATTATGGGCAATATCCGCGTGAATGTGGAATACGAGGGTAAGGGACGCGTTGTGGCGCAGTCGCCCAAGCCCGAAGAATTGCTCCAGAAGGGAACGACGTGCAAGCTTACGCTTAAGGAGAGAGGCTAATGATATCCGAAGGTTTGATGCGTAACTTGGATGTGAAGGGTCTTTGCGATGACTCCCGCCGAGTGAAGGCGCAGGATCTGTTCTTCTCGATGCCCGCGGAAGGCTACGAGGAGTTTGCCCGCAATGCGGTTGCCTCGGGCGCCGTTGCGGTCGTGAGCGAGCAGGCTGCTCCCGAAGGGCTCGCCTCCAAGTGGATTCAGGTGGCCGATGTGAAGGCGGCCCGCCTTGAAGCGGCAAGGATTTTCTACAAGGATCCGTTCGCGAAACTCAAGTGCCATGCGGTTACCGGGACCAACGGGAAGACGACCAGTGCCTTCCTCATGAATGCGATGCTTGAATCCGCCGGCAGAAAGACGGCCCTCCTCGGGACCATCAAGAACAAGATTGGTGATACGTCGGTTCCGGCGACGCTCACGACTCCCGGCCTTCTGGACCTGTTCGCCTTTGCCGCAAAGGCCGTCGCGGCAGGATGCACTGACCTCGTGATGGAAGCTTCGAGCCATTCCCTGCATCAGGGCCGTGTTGCCGGAATCCGCTTCAGGAGCGGCCTCTTCAGCAACCTCACGCAGGACCATCTCGATTATCACAAGACGATGGAAGCCTATTTCGAGGCGAAGAAACTCCTGTTCACGAAGTACCTCGCCGATGACGGCGTGGCAGTGGTGAACATCGACGATGCGCATGGTGAAAAGATTTTTGACGAACTGAAGGCTGCTGGCCGCAATGTGGTTTCCGTGTCGAGACTCGGTAAGGAAAAGGCCGGTGTGAAGCCCGCGGGCGAGGTGTCCAACACTGAAAATGGCCTCGTGTTTACGCTCCCGATGGTGGCGGCTGAACCGTTCGAGACGCCTATGTGCGGTGATTTCAACGTAGATAACGTGCTGCTCGTGCTTGCCTGGGCAAATGCCCTTGGAATTCCGGAACTTTCGATGCGCGCAGCACTTGCCAGTGTGCGCGTGCCTGGCCGTTTCGAGAAGGTCTGGAACAAGGGCGGGAAGCATGTGATTGTCGATTACGCGCATACGCCCGATGCTCTAGAACGCGTGCTTACGACTGCCCGCAAGCTCTGCCGCGGAAAGCTTTCTACGGTGTTCGGCTGCGGTGGCGATCGCGACCGTACCAAGCGCCCGATTATGGGGCATATTGCCGAGACGATTGCCGATACGGCATGGCTTACATCGGATAACCCGCGTACCGAAGACCCTCTCGCCATCATCGAGGATGTGCGTGCGGGCATGAGTACGGACAAGTTTATTGTGGTCGCTGACCGTGCAGAGGCTATCAAGCGCGCCTGTACCGCCCTGAATGATGGCGACTGGCTCGTGATTGCGGGCAAGGGTCACGAAGACTACCAGATAGTCGGAAAGACCAAGCATCATTTTGACGACCGCGAAGAGGCGGTGAAGGCAATGGAAGAATGCTAAAGCTTGATTTGACAGTTAAGGAAATGCTGGACATCCTGGAGACGGCCCCGGTGGGCGTCCCGGCCCGCATTCTCAAACGCAAGGTGAATCTGTGCTTGGATTCACGCGAAAAGGCCAAGGGCGTGGTGTTCTGGCCTATAAAGGGCGCACGTTTTGATGCCCACAAGTTTGTTTCTCAAATGGAAAAGGAAGGTGCACTGATGAGCGTAGTGAACCAGGAATCTGTTGACCAGAATACCTTCAAGATGTATGCCCCGGTGGACGATACCACCAAGGCGCTCCTGAAGCTTGCCAAGGGCTACCAGCGCCTCTTCAAGGTGAAGAAGGTCGCTATCACCGGCAGTAACGGCAAGACGACCACGAAGGAGATGACGAAGGCTATCCTTTCGATGAAGTTCAACACGCACGCTACGCAGGGCAACTTCAACAACCACATCGGTGTCCCGATGACGCTTTTCCAGTTGAAGCACAGTCACGAAGCCGCCGTCGTGGAGATGGGCACGAGTGGACCGGACGAAATTCGCCCGCTGTCGCTTGCAACCGAACCCGATGTCGCCGTGATTACCAATATCGGCGCAAGCCACCTGGAACGCCTTAAGGATCTGGACGGCGTGTTTAACGAGAAGATTACCATCAAGGATGGTCTCAAGGCCGGCGGAACGCTTATCGTGAATGCAGACGACACTCACCTCTGCAAGGTCCGTTCGACAAAGAACATGAAGGTGGTGACTTTCGGTGTGCGTCGCGGAATCGTGAAGCCCGAAAAGCTTACCTGGAATGCGAATGCCTGTGCAGACTTCTACATTGGCCGTACGCATTTTGAGTTGGGTGTTCCTGGAATCCACAACCTGTACAATGCACTTGCTGCCATTGCTGTGGGTACGGCGTTCCGTGTCCCGAAGGCCGATATCGCGAAGGCCCTTAAGGTATTCCGTGCAACCAATATGCGCATGGAGATCCGCAAGGGTAACGGATTCAAGATTGTTTCGGACTGCTACAATGCGAATCCGTCTTCTACCCGCATGGCTCTCCAGACCATCGGGAACATGAACGTGCAGGGCTGCCGCATCGCCGTCTTGGGCGATATGCTCGAACTGGGCAAGGCAAGCAAGGACTTGCACAGGGAAATAGGTAGGCTCGTTCCGGAAATGAATTTTGACCTCCTGCTCGCTGTTGGCGAAGAGGCTAAGGAATTTATCAAGGGAGCGAAGGAACGCGGCATGGCGCATGCCTTCCATTTCGATACCGTTCAGGATGCAATCGAGTTCCTGGGCGATGTCGTTTCTGAAGGCGACGTGCTCCTGGTGAAGGGCAGCCGCGGAATGCACATGGAGCAGGTGGTGGACGCCCTCGCGAACCTCACTCCCGCATCGAAGGTGAGATAGTACTGGTAAGGAACTTATGAGCAATACACAGACGACAGGCGTGAACAAGTTGCTGTTGCTATCAACAATGCTGTTGATAGTGTTCGGCATTGTCGTCGTGTACACCGCGACGACCCCGCAGGCCTTCAAGATGGGGCTTCCTTCGGAATATTACCTGAAGAAGCACTGCCTGAAGGTTGTCGCTTGCCTTGCCGCCATGTTCTTTGGCGCCCGTGTGGATTATTCCATCTGGAAAAAGGCTTCGCGCTTGATCTTTATCGTGGGCTGTGCTCTCACGTTCGCCGCCATTGTCAAGGGCTGGGTGACGGCAGGCACGGCGGCGCAGGCGGCAGTGAAGGGTGCCAACCGCTGGATTTTCGGCATTCAGCCCTCGGAAATCATGAAGCTCGGATTTATCCTGATGATTGCGACAAAGCTTTCCGATGCGGGTACAGAAATCAAGTCCATTACGTGTAGCCTCAAGCAGCCCGCAGTGCCTCTGCTTATTGTGACTGTCTTGCTGGTGCTTCAGCCGAACTATTCCATGCTGGTGATGTTCTGCGGGATTATGCTCTCGATGCTTTTTGTTGCCGGTGCCAGGCTGAAGTATGTGGCGGAAGGTTTTGGCGTGTATGGTGGTATTGGTGCCATCGGCGTTCTTATAAAGTCCTTGAAGGCGATGTTTAGCGAAAGCCATTTCCATGTGGCCGATCGTATCGGTGCGTTCTTTAACCCGGCGGAACACCAGAACGGCGTCGAACAGGGAGAACGTTCCCTCGAGGCTCTTGGAAACGGCGGTATTTTCGGTGCCGGTATTGGAAACGGCTCGGTGAAGTTCGGTTACTTGCCCGAGGCGCACAAGGATGTGGTCTACAGTGTTATTGGCGAAGAATTCGGTTTTGTGGGGACGGCGGCGGTATTGGGTGTGTTTGCGATTATTTTCTACCAGGGTTTCGAGATTGCGAAGAATAGCCAGACGCGTTTTGGCAAGTGCCTGGCTGTCGCCCTGACCATTTCTCTGTTCTTGAACTTTATTGTTCACGTCTGCGTGAGTACGGGGCTTATCCCGACTACGGGGCAACCGCTTCCGTTCTTGAGCTTCGGCGGTACGAACTTGATTATTTCTGGGCTGTTTATCGGCATATTGCTGAACATCTCGAAGACCGGTACCGGCAAGAAGATTGACGAGGCTTATGCGGGTGACGAGCGCATGAACGTCTATACATTCGGTGGTTTTGACATAGCGAGGACTGAAACATGAAAAAGTTCCTGTTTGTATGCGGTGGCACTGGCGGCCACATCTTCCCGGCAGTGGCGATTGCCGAGAGCCTAAAGAAGAAGGGCTATACCGAAATTACTTTCGTGGGTCGCAAGAACTCCATGGAAGAGCGCCTTGTGGCGGCCAACTGGCCCTACGAATACATTACGGCGGAACCGCTGCATCGCGGCCCGTTCCTCAAGAATCTTGCCCTGCCGTTTAAACTTTCGAAGTCGCTGGTACGAGCGAAGAGTGTTGTGAAACAGGTAAACCCCGATGTGGTTGTCGCTACCGGCGGCTATGTGTCGCTGCCTATCGTAATTGCGGCAGGTCGCCTTGGAATCCCTGTTTACTTGCAAGAACAGAACGCCGTTGCCGGTGTCGCAAACAAGGTGGGTTCCCGCTATGCAAAGACCATCTTTGTAACTTCCGAGGCTGCGGCAAAATTCTTCCCTGCCGGGAAGTGCATGGTGTTTGGCAACCCGGTGCGCAAGTTGCCCGATGGCAATTCGCTTGCCCGTCCGTCCGAATTTCCAGAGGGCAAGAAGGCTGTGTTTATCGTGGGTGGCTCGCAGGGTGCCGTGGGTATCAACAATAAGATTGAAGAGAGCATCAAGCAGATTGCCGCCCGCACCGATGTGAATGTCGTGTGGCAGGTGGGTGTGAAGAATGTCGATGCAATTCGTGAACGTGTGGGGAATATTCCGAATGTCACCATCTGCGGGTTCCTTGACGGTATTTACGCCTATATGAATTATGCTGATCTGATTATCAGCCGCGCAGGTGCTTCGGCTCTTGCCGAAATTCTCGCTTTCGGGAAACCGTCCATCTTGCTCCCGTTCCCGCATGCTACCGCGAACCACCAGGAACACAATGCCCGTGTGGTCGAGAAGGCTGGTGCGGCCCTGGTTGAACTGGATAGCGATCCGAACGATTTGTGGAACAAGGTGGAACAGCTTTTGGCTGATGAATCCCGCCTGAGTGCGATGGCTTCTGCCGCGAAGGGGCTTGGTATGCCCGATGCCGCAGACCAGATTGCGCAGGCTATTTTGGAAAAGGAAATGCCTAATGCAGATTAATGATTGTAAACGCGTACGTCGCTTGCACTTTGTCGGAATCGGTGGTGCCGGAATGTCTGGCATCGCTGAAGTCCTGCATGCTAACGGATTCGAAGTTAGTGGCTCTGATACCGGTGAAAGCCCGGTTATCGAATACCTCAAGGGCTTGGGCATAAAGGTTGCTCCGAAGCACGAGGCGAAGAATGTGGAAGACGCCGACCTGGTTGTCTATTCTTCCGCAGTGCCGCACGATAATCCCGAACTGGTAGAAGCGCACAACCGTCGTATTCCGGTAATCCGCCGCGCCGAAATGCTCGGTGAACTTATGCGCATGAAGTATACGCTTTCGATTTGCGGTACGCACGGCAAGACTACGACTACCTCCATTGTCGGTGAAATCTGGGAAGAGGCTGGCCTTGACCCGACGATCATCGTTGGCGGTGTGGTGAAGGGCAAGGGCTCTGGCGCCAAGGTGGGCAAGGGCGATTACCTGATTGCCGAAAGCGACGAGTTTGACCGCAGCTTCCTTTCGATGATGCCGTCTTCTGCCATCGTGACCAACATCGATGCAGACCATTTGGATACTTATGAAAATATCGAGGATATCAAGGATGCCTTCGTTCAGTTCGTGAACAAGATCCCGTTCTACGGGCAGGTAATCCTCTGCCTTGATGACCCGAATGTTCAGGCAATCCTTTCGCGCGTGCGCAAGCCCGTGATTACCTACGGTTTCAGCCGTCAGGCCAAATACCGTATCGACAACCTGCGTTTTGAAAAGGGATACCCTGTATTTGAAATTTTGAACGATGGCGAAAACCTTGGCGAATTCCGCCTCCAGATTCCGGGCCGTCACAACGTCCTGAATGCGACTGCAGCAGTGGCGCTTGCCATCGAAGAAGGCATTTCGGCCGATATTGCCCGCAAGGCTTGTGCAGCCTTCCAGGGAGTGACCCGCCGTTTCGAATTCATGGGCGAGAAGAATGGCGTGATGGTGTTCAACGACTATGCACACCACCCGACGGAATCGACCGCGACCCTTCTCGGGTTCCGCGAGGCCTTCCCGGACAAGCGCATCATTGTCGCTTTCCAGCCGCACCTTTATTCCCGCACGCGCGACCAGCACGAAGCTTTCGGTATGGCTTTTGCAAACTGCGACGTGCTTTTGGTGACTGACATCTATGCAGCGCGCGAACGCCCGATTGAAGGCGTGACCGGCGCTCTTGTAGCGAACAGTGCTACCGACCGCGGTCACAGAAACGCGCGTTTTGTGGGCGACCAGATGAACCTGCTCCCGATTTTCAAGAAAGAACTCCGCGAAAATGACGTGGTGGTCCTGATGGGTGCCGGAAACATTTACAAGCTCGGAACCAAGATTCTGGAGGAATGCATTTGACCGAATCCAAGACGACATTCTGGGGTCGCCGTATCGGCTACAACGAAGGCAAGCGGAAGCAGGCCCGCGCACAGAAGATGAAGCGCGGAGTCCAGAGCGTTCTCCGCTGGTTCAAGCGTCGTGGCTGGATTTTGTGCGTCCTTCTGATTGCCGCCGGGGTTGCCCTCTGGACGAACCGCTTCTACGTGCAGCGTTTCAACCCGATGGACCTGCGTCATCTCCGCTACATTGATATCGAAGGGAACCGCATGCTTTCTTGGGAAGACATTATCCAGAATGCACAGGTGGAACCGGGCATGCTCATGTCCGAGGTCTATCCGGATTCTATCGAGAAAATGCTGATACAGGTTCCTCTGATCCGTTCGGTTCATGTCAAAAAGCATTTCCCGTCTTCTATGTCGATTACTCTCGAGGAATCGAAGGCCATTGCATCGTTCTTCGATGGCGGCAAGGCGACCGTGTATTCCGAAAGGGGAATCCCGCTCCCGCTTTCCAAGTCGACGGCGCTTCGCTTGCCTATTGTGGAAGCGGAATCGGTGAACGAAATCAAGCCCATCTGCAAGTTCCTTGCCGAGATGCAGAAGGTGGACCCGAGTCAGTATGCGCTTGTTTCCCAGGTGGGTTGGTCCGAAAAAGACAGGGCTTTCGAAGTGTTTTTCAGGGACGTGGAATTCCATGTGCTCTACCCGTCGGCGGGGTGGGACGCCGAATTGTTCTCCATGTACGATATGGTTAAGGCGGGTTTCCCGCAGGATTTGCGTTGTGCCGGTGAAGTTGACCTACGTTACGCCGGTTTTGCCTATGTAAGGAATTTCGATAAGAGGTGCGCCAATGGATGAATCGAAAAATGAGATAAGGAAAGAAGACCTGATATTCGGTCTGGATATCGGTGCCTCGAAAATAAACCTGTTCGTCGGCGTTGCGAACGAAGCTAACGTGCGCGTGCTGGAGTGCGGGGATTTTGCGCTGACCAATGCAGATGAGTTCGACCATGTGGTCGAAACGCTCAAGCGTGCTGCGCAGAGCCTTGAAACGACGACTGGTGTCGATGTTCACGATGTGTATGTGGGTATTGCGGGCATGCATGTTTCATCGGTCAATTACAAGGGCCTGATTACGCTCCCGACGGGTGAAGTTCGCAGCCAGGATATCGAGACCGTCAAGGATCAGGCAAGCACCATTCCGGAATCCGCTGGGCAGATTATTCACGTGTTCCCGGGCGAATACACGCTTGACGACCAGGCGGGTATCAGGAACCCGAAGGGCCTCAATGGTCGCCGCCTTGGCGTTGAAGTCCAGGTTGTCACCTCGCGCCCGAGTGCAATCCAGAACCTGGACAAGTGCGTGCGCAGTGCAGGGCTCCATACCGTGGAATTTGTCTGGGAACCGTTTGCCGCGGCACATGCCGTGCTCACTCCGGACGAAAAGGAACTGGGCGTGGCCCTGGTCGATATCGGTGCGGGTACTGCCGACGTGGCTGTTTTCGTGGGCGAATCGCTTCGCTACACCGCTTCGCTCGATATCGCGGGCAATAGCATCACTAGCGATATCAGCAAGTGCCTCAAGGTTCCTATCTCGCTCTCGAAGGCAGAAGAGATCAAGAAGAAGTATGGCACCTGCAAGATTAGCAACCTTATCGAAGACGAAACCTTCCCGGTGCCCGGTGTCGGTGACCGCGGCGATGTGCTCTGCTCGCGCAAACTGCTGGCTCGCGTGATTACGGCCCGCGTCGAAGAAATATTCAAACTTTTGAAAAAGGACATGGACAAGCACGGTATTACGAACGTCATCAATGGCGGAATCGTCATTACCGGCGGCTGCTGCGCTCTTGACGGTATCGACGAGATTGCCGAGAATGTGTTCGAGAAGCCGGTGCGTATTGGTTACCCGAAGGGAACGACTGGTATTCAGGAGGCCTTCCGCAAGCCGTCGTATGCTACGGGGATTGGCCTTCTGCACTATGCCGCTCGCCAGCGCATGGAAAACAGGAAGCATGAGACAGGAGCACAGATTACGGTTTCTGTCAAGAAGGGCATCCAATGGTTCAAGGACCTTGTCCGCACGTATTTTTAACTAAAAAACAAACACTCAAATCACAGGGAGATACAAACCATGAGTGAATTCATAAACGGGGCGACCCATATCGAAATGGACGAATCCACCCTTAACAACGCCAAGGTGAAGGTGTTCGGCGTCGGCGGTGCCGGCGGCAACACTGTGAACCGTATGGTCGGTATGAACATCGAAGGTGTAGAATACTACGCCGTGAATACCGATGCGAAGGCGCTTGAGCTGAGCCTTGCCGATCACAAGATCGCCATTGGCATGAAGACGACCAAGACGCTCGGTGCGGGTGCAAAACCCGACGTGGGCAAGAAGGCCGCCGAAGAAAACATCGAAGAGCTTAAGGAATCCATGAAGGGTGCCGATATGATCTTCATTACTGCCGGCATGGGTGGCGGAACCGGTACTGGTGCCGCTCCGGTTGTTGGTGCGATTGCCCGCGAAATGGGAATCCTCACCGTGGCCGTGGTGACCAAGCCGTTCAAGTACGAAGGTCCTGTGCGTTCCAGAAATGCCGGAAAGGGCATCAAGGAACTGCGCGATAACGTTGACACCATGATTGTGGTGGATAACGAAAAGCTCCTGAACGTGGTTCAGTCTACCGACAAGACCCTTACCCTTGACGGTGCTTTCAGACTGACTGACGAAATCCTCGGCAATGCCGTGCGCAGCATCTGCGACATCATGTTCCGTCATGGTCTCATCCACGTTGACTTCGCCGATATCCGTACGGTCATGTCGAATGGCGGCTCCGCTCTCATGGGTACGGGCATTGCGGAAGGTGACAACCGCGGCATCAGGGCCGTTGACCTGGCTCTTTCTTCGCCGCTCCTGGAAGACGTGAACGTGGAAGGCGCTACCGGCGTGCTCGTGAACGTTTCTCATGGTGAAAACTTCTCCATGATCGAATACAGCGAAGCCATGGACCACATCTACGAAGCCGTGGGTGACATGGGTGACCCGAACATCATCATCGGTGACATCCTCCTTCCGGAACTTGGTGACAAGGTCTGCATCACCGTCATTGCGACGGGTTGCGGCAATACCGGCGCCCAGCAGGCTGCTTCTGTTCAGGTTGCTCCGGCACAGCCCTATGTCGCTCCGACATCCACTCCGCGTGCAAGTGACCTGGTGAACACCATCGGTGGCCCCACTGCTGGTTACCAGCAGCCGGCTCCGCAGGCAGCTCCGGCAGCCCCGCAGCCTGTTGCAGCGACTCCGCGCCCGACTGCGCTCAACTTTGTCGCTCTCGCACAGACTGTTCCCATGCCGACCGTGAGCGCCGAAGCTCCTGCCGCACAGCAGTCCGTGTTCACGCAGCATGGCGCAGCTCCTGCTGGTTTTGCTGCTCCCAGTTTCTCTGCGACCGCTCCGGCCGAAGAGACTATCCTCGGAACTCCCAACGCCTCGCTCCCCGAGACGCAGGAATTCTCCGCTGCAGCTGATGTGGATATCATGAACACTGTTTCTGAAAAGAATGGTCTTGGAATGCGTGAGGAACCGTCGCTTGAAACTCCGACGTTCATCCGTAACACCATGGCCGAAAAGAGCGTCCCTGCCTCGGTTGGTGTCACCAGGGAAGCTTGCGCTCTCAGAAGCAGCGGCGTTGACTACGACGTGCCGGCTTTCCTTCGTGGAAGCGACGTCTTTTAGTAGACATCGCATTGCAGTGAAAAAATAAACACACACAGGGTGCGCCTCTCTAGCGCACTCACCACAACACAAGGGAGTCGCCCGGGTCTCCCTGCTCGGGCGACTCTTCTTTGATTTTTGGCGCGCCTGGCTTGATGCCAGGCGTTCGCTTTTTGTGGGATTTTATTAAATTACTTGGAGATGAAGTTCTTTCGCTGTGTAATACCGGTTTTCTGCCTTGCCTGCGCCTTTGAGGCCCTGGCTGCTCCGTCGCACCCGGAGTCGGGAGAGCATGGGTATTTCCAGATGGGTACTGATTTCGATTTCGGGTTGAATGGTGGCCCGACGGAATCCTATTTCGCTGTGGATACTGCGGACTGGTTTGGGCCGAACTGGCGTGGCCTGCAAATTCCGCTCGAGAATGCCCGCAGTTACGAAGAGCATGTGAACCCGTTCTTTACCCTCAGTTTCCGAGCGGGCTACAGGAATTTCCACGTCTTGCTGGACCTGCCTCTTCGTCGCGATCTCGAGGCCTGGTACCAGGACGACCTCCATAAGAACTTCACCTACGACCCGAGCGAACTGGATATAAACGTCCCGAACAACGCCTATGCCGTATGGGAGAATCCTGTGGGCTACGTGCAGTTCGGGCGCTTTGCGCTCGATGACCTGAAAGTTTCGAAGAACGATATCCTTGTGGGTGGAGCGCCTTATCACGATGGCCTGCGCTGGAAATTTGCTCCGAGCATTTTCCGCTACGACTTCTTGTTTAGTTCGCTCAACGCATGGCTTTATGGCGATGTGCGCGGCGAAAACGGTTGCCCGCCCGTAGGTACTGAGGCCTATGCGCAGAAATGTACTGACCCCAGTAATCAGGTGTCGAATCAGCGCAATCGCGTGTATGCCGATAACATCAAGACTTTCATGTTCCACCGTTTCGGCATAGAGACGTCTAAGCTTTGGGTTTACGTGGCCGAGCAGAGCATGATTGGCGGCAAGGCTCCCGAGTTCCGCTCGATGAGTCCGTTCATTTACTGGCACGATAACTACGCGACAGGGTACACTTCTGCGGCGACATCCGTGGAACTGGGCTATAAGACATCTAATGGCGCGAAGTTCTATGGCCAGATCAACATGGAAGATGTCAACAGCCCGGTGGGCGAGGACGACGACAAGGGCACGAGTCGCTCTGTCATCAACTACCTGGTAGGCTATTATCACGAACTCGAGACGCGCACGGCGGGCAAGTTCAGCTGGCGCCTCGATGTGGTGCGTACTGACCCCGTGGCGAACAACAGCAGGCTCCCGCTCCTCAAGTACACGAGCCGCCGTAACTACCGCAGTAACTATCGCGAGCAAGACGATGTGGATTATGCCGATGCGTATTTTGTGGATTATCCGATTGGATACCGCCGTGGCGCAGATGCGCTTGATGTGTGGTTCGATTTTGGCTGGACTTACGGAATCCATTCGCTTTCGGTGACCCTTGCGTGGCTCCGCCAGGGCGACAAGGAAATGTATACGGATTATAATGTTGCCCTTGCGGGTGGAGAGAATTCTCCCTCCGGCGTGGAAGAGGCCCAGTATTTGGTTGATGGACTCTACCGCATGAAAGTGAACGGCTGGTTCAGTTTCTATCTGGGTGGTGGGCTTCGCAAGTACGAAAACCTTGCACACGAAAACGGTAATGACGGTGTAGATGGATGGCTTCGTTCTGGCGTAAAGTTCTCCTTCAACCCGGTCGACCTGAAGTTCTAGTTTCCTATATTATCCTAGTAAACCAAGGAGTTTAATATGGCAGAAATCGGTACCCCTCTAAGTTCTAGCGCCACGAAGGTGCTGTTTTGTGGAGCCGGCGAACTCGGCAAGGAAGTCATCATCGAGATGATGCGTCTCGGCGTCGAGGTTATCGCCGTGGACCGTTATGCCAACGCTCCGGGCATGCAGGTGGCTCACCGTAGTCACGTGATTAACATGCTCGACGGGGCCGAACTCCGCCGTGTAATCGAACTGGAGAAGCCCGACTACATCGTTCCCGAGGTCGAGGCGATTGCGACCGACACGCTCGTGGAACTAGAGAAGGAAGGTTTCAACGTCATCCCGACCGCGAAGGCCACCAAGCTCACGATGAACCGCGAGGGCATCCGCCGCCTTGCCGCTGAAGAGCTGGGCCTCAAGACGAGCCCGTACCGCTTTGCCGACAACTTTGAGGATTTCCAGAAGGCCGTCAAGGAAATCGGCATCCCCTGCGTGGTGAAGCCGGTGATGAGTTCTTCGGGCCACGGCCAGAGCGTCATCAAGACGGAGGCCGACATCCAGAAGTCGTGGGACATTTCCCAGCACGAGGGCCGTACCGGTCATGCCAGCCGCGTGATTGTGGAAGGCTTTGTGCCGTTCGATTACGAGATTACACTCCTCACGGTGCGCCATGTGGGCGGTACCAGCTTCCTTGAACCGGTGGGTCACCATCAGGTGGGCGGCGACTACCAGGAATCCTGGCAGCCCCAGCCGATGAAACCCGAACTCCTGGAACAGGCGAAGGACATCGCAAAAAAGATTACTGACGCCCTCGGTGGCCGCGGCATCTTTGGCGTGGAACTGTTCGTGTGCAAGGACGAAGTCCTGTTCAGCGAAGTGTCCCCGCGCCCGCACGATACCGGCATGGTCACGCTCATTTCGCAGGATTTGTCTGAATTCGCATTGCATGCCCGCGCGATTCTCGGCCTGCCCATCCCGAACATCGCTTTCCACGGCCCGAGCGCTTCGAAGGCTATCGTCGTGGACGGCAATTCCGACCATGTTAAGTTTGGCGGCCTCGAAGAGGTGCTTGCTGAACCGGATACGGCGCTCCGCCTGTTCGGCAAGCCTGAACTCAAGGGCCACCGCCGCCTGGGCGTGCTGCTTGCCCGTCGCAATACTGTGGAAGAAGCCAAGGCGCAGGTCATGGCCATGCGCGAGAAGGTGAAGGTGGAACTATAGTCACCCTGGAGGGAATCCGTAGGATGACCGATAGGGTCCATTTGGAAACGAGTATTGATGAAAAGAATATTTGAAATACTACTGCCCGCGCTGTTGCTTGCCGCGTGCTATTCGCCGGAGCCTTTCGAGGCTGAAACGGTGGAGTCCGCGTCGAGTTCCAAGTCCGAAATCGGGACTCTGTTCGCTGTCAACAACGAGATGCAGATTTGTAATCCGTCTGTTACGCAGGATACGGTAAACTACCCGGCGTCGATGCTTTGGCTTAATTTCGGAGGCACACTTTATGTGACTCCTTCTGATTCGGGTTTCCCGACTGATGCCGAGGAACATGACCGCCTGACCATCTCCGATACGGCGGGCAAGGTGCTCTGGTACGTAATGCGCGATACGTCGGAGGGCGAATGCCAGTTCCAGGATCCGGAGTGGAGTACGCACCCGAATTTTGCCGTGGCGCTCCGAGCCTACGACAAGAAAAAGAAGAACCTGTGCCTGCCCGATAATCTTGACTACGGGATGTTCGCAGTGCGTATCTCGGACAAGAAGAAGTTCTGGTTCTACGACAAGGACATCCGTGAAGACGCCTCTCCGCACTTGTGGGTTGCACCGGAAGCTTCTGTTGATGAGGATGCTGCAGATTCCACCGTAGAAGGCTTCTTCGGGACAAAGGACGTGCGTCTTGTGTACGTGAATGGCGACGACAAGATTGTGTTTGCCGATTTCGCGAACGGTGGGCTCAAGAAGGCCGTGAAACTCCAGAGACCCGCAGGCAAGAAGGGCTGGGGAATCGATGCGCCCATGATTTCGCCCGATGGCAAGTATGTCGTCTATAATCTGACCGAAAACTCGAACTCATGGGAAGCCTATATCCAGGAACTTTCCGCGAACTCTACGCCGGTGAAAATCGAACGCGGGGACAAGTCGCTTTCTGAGCCCGGTCAGCCCCACTGGTTTGCATTTAATGGGCGGCTTTACGTCGTGTGGATTGAAGTCCCGTCGGGCAAGCAGATGTTCAATAAGGTCATCCTCTCCGACAAGTCCGCTCAGGATGGCTCTGCGGGCCGTACGGTGATGCGCGAAATCCGCCTGATGGCGGGTGCCCCGAGCGACCTTGCAATAGAGTGGGTCGGCGATGTTCGTGAAATTGCTCCCATTCCCATGACGGGCGGGCGCTCTCCCGATGCTAAGTTCCTTTCCACTGGTTATAAGTACGGCTATTTGCTGGAACTTCCGTGAGGTGCGCAATGAAGAATTCCTTATTGAAGTCTAGCAAGAAGTTCGGCGCGGTCGCATCTCTCGCGGCTGTCGCTACCTGCGCGTTCCTCGCCGCATTCAACGCTCCGG
>Ga0247609_10002176_pt1 | contig 21243 bp, 13 predicted proteins | sample 172DNAGHGlowgp2_FD_193487 | JGI IMG/M metagenome (GOLD analysis project Ga0247609, IMG submission 193487) | Sheep rumen microbial communities from Palmerston North, Manawatu-Wanganui, New Zealand - 1728 DNA GHGlow gp2 | ecosystem: Host-associated > Mammals > Digestive system > Stomach > Rumen ...
TCATCGAAGAGATACGAAACGCCATCGAGGAATTAGGATTCGTACAGCCCATGCCTGTGCAAGAAGAGGTGATTCCCTATCTGTTGGGGAACAGAAACGACGTGATAGCTTTGGCACAAACGGGAACGGGCAAGACCGCGGCTTTCAGCCGCTGGGGAGTTAACTCCCTAAAGCTCAAATATTTAATCTTTTTACTTGTTTTTTGCTAAATAATATTTAAAAAAGAGATAAAGAGTAAATGATTTCGGATTTATTCCATACTTTTGCAGCCGTAAAGTCAAACGGAAAGCTCTCAATTAAGTAAGATTACTCAACTTTCGGAAGTTAAAAGGGAGTTAAATGGAAGTTAAAATGGAGTTAAATGGACGTCAGCACTTCCCAATAAAGAAAGCTATCGTCCTTTTCACTCCAGCAGCGAAGCTGCTAACTCCCCTTCCAATCCTTTCCATGCCTAAGTTGAGCGACAAGCGAAACTTAAATAAGATCATTCAGGGATAATAGTAATAACAACATACAACAATGAAAAAGACTTATATCCATCCATCGGTGAAGTTGATGCCGATGCAGACAGAAGAGATGGTTTGTGCCAGCAATGAGCAACAAGAAGAAATACAATCATTGATTGGTGACGTTGACGGCGACGGCGACGGTATGATCGATGGCGACGACATCGGCTGGGGCGGCGGCGGCGACGGTACCGGCGACAGTGCTCCTCGCGCAAGACAAAGCAGCATCTGGGATTACGAGTAATGCCGGGCTGAAAGGTTGTTGATGAGTGACTTTAAAAAAACGAAAAGTAAGAATAGATGAAACACAAACTATTAATGACTCTCGCCCTGTTATGCGCAGTAGCACAATGGGCATGGGCATGGGACGGCAGCGGAACGGCGACCGACCCGTATCAGATTAGCAGCAGTGCCGACTGGCAGCAGCTCGCCAACGATGTTGGAGGGGGTAATTCGTACAGCGGCAAGTATTTCAAGCTGAAGAATTCCTTCACCACGACTGTGTCGGTGGGTGCCGAAGGAAAGCCTTTCAGCGGTACATTCGACGGCGGCGGCAACGCCCTTTCCTATCATGCCGGTAGCAACATGACTCCGCAGTCGGGCTACTGCGCGCCATTCGTGCAACTCAACGGTGCCACCATCCGCAACCTCATTGTCAAAGGGGCAGTATTTAGCAGCGGTGCCAACACCGCCGGCATTGCCTCGCTTGTCGATGGCACCACGTCAACCACCATCGAGGGTTGTCGCGTGGAAGCCATTTACGACCTGCTCGGCAATGGTTTCGGAGGCTTTGTAGGCAAGGTGCTCGACACCTGTACCGCCACGCTGACATTTAGCAACTGTTCGTTCTTCGGACAAATCAACACAAACAACGGCACCAACTCAGCCGGATTCGTAGGCTACAGCCCTGCAAACGTCAGCTTCACCCACTGTATGGTGGATCATGCCGGTAGCACCATCACCGACACCAACAATACTACGTTTGCACATGTGAAAGATGGAGCAACACTCACCATCGAAGATTGTGCCCACACGCGTCCTTTCGGTACGGCACAGGGCACGTGCGTGTTCCGCGAAGTGAAGCTGCCCGAAGGATTCACCTACGAAATCATGGGCACCCCGAACCATACGTACGGCAACAGAGACTACTGGAATTCCGGCACATCGGTATTTATTGAAGGACCTGCCGCCGACGGCTTCAACCACTGGGACACCGGCACGGGCGGATGCTTCGTGAGTGACCCGAAGACGCAGAACGGCATACACCGTCTCCGCGACATCTACAAGATACCCGAACTCAGCATCTCGACTACCGGCGAAGCGGCCCCCGTGACCGAAGACCGCGTGATAGACGGTACCAAATACCGCTACCTCTGCCGCAACAACTACCACCTCTATCTCAGCGACGAAGACCTTGCCGAGAAGAGATACCATTTCAGCGACGACGGCGAACTCTTCTTTTGGGATGCCAAGGGCAACCATATCTGGGTAACAGCTGTCGTAGGTTGGGACGGCAGCAAGATTCCTTCCGACGGCGCACAGATTCACAACGACCTGAAGACCGACTGGAAGGAGCATACGCTCTTGGGCATAATCGCCCCGCATGCCTTCGACGGATGCACAGAGCTGAAGACGCTCTACTTCAAGGATACCGACGCCAACAACTACGGCGCTGCCACCAGCTTCGACTTCATCATCGGCGAGAAGGCATTTGCCAACTGCCCCAACCTCACCGAGATCAAGATGATGCAATATACCACCACGGGCAGCAACCACTGGGAAGCCCTCAAGCCGACGCAGCTGACAAATGTGGCAAGCAACGTGTTCGACGGCTCACCCAACGCCAAGTTCAGTGTCGATGCAACGGAATACCAGAACTATATCGGCAGCAGCACGTGGAAGGACCACCGCAGGAACATCATCATCTACAACCACACGTTCTCTGACGATGGCTTCGACGACTACGGAGCAAAGTACATCCACATGTACAACACCTCTGGCGACCCCCTCAAGAACAATGATGAAGGAAACAGTGCACTGATGCAGCAGATCAAGCTGTGGAACGGCGATTACCAGCAGTTCAATGCTGCCACGCTGATTACCAACAGCGACGAGAACATCTGGTACACTCAGGTCTATGGCACCAACGACGACTACCTGAACAAGGAAGGGGTCGATGGTGTCATGCGCATCTACAACGACCCGGGCGAATACTACAACTACCGGAACATCGCCATCAAGAGTCTCGGCGAAAGCAAGGCTGTGAAGGCTATCGAGTTCTACCAGACCATGGGACGCAGCTCCAACAGCTACACCGAACCGAAGATGGTGATACAGAACGGTGCCTTCAAGAACTGCACCAACCTGAAAGAGCTACGCATGTTCTACTACGTGCAGGACGGCGATAACCGCTGGATGGCACTCGGACCGAAGGACATCGTCCCGGGCGACAACATCTTCGGAGTAACCGACTGCGACCTTCAGGATGTGCTGGATATTGAACAGAACAAGAAGACGCTGGAAAACGGACCGACGATTCCGAAAGACTTCAAGATTCTCGTTTCGCCAGACCTCTATCCCGAATATCTGGACGACCCCAACTGGCTGCCCTATCTGGCATACATAGAGCCGGTTGACTACTCGCCAAGCACCAAGAAAGACATCACCAAGGATGGACTTACCTACGGCTTCATGACCAATCCGGGCGGCATCATGCAGACCTCGCAGACCGTCAGCCAGGACGTGTCGTGGTGGACGGTACCGCGTATCGCCATCGAGGTGGTATTGTGGGCATATTCTATCTATCGCCTGGCTACGATTCCGACCGCAGGCGCTGTGCTTGATGCACAGATAGCAAGAGTAGAAGCTTCTAACACCGCTGAAATGTGGACCACTGCTTTGAACGATGCGATCGCTCAGCAGACAACCCTCAAAACCACATCTGCAGCAATCTCGAAGCAAGCGACATCAATAGTTCTTCCTGAAATAGAAGGAGCGGCGTTGAGCGAAGCAGAAAGAACGGCAGTGAGCAATGCCCTTCTCAAGCTGAACGGACAAACCGTAAGGAGCCTGTTCATCACCAAACCAAACGCTGTTAATTTATTGACACAACTGAAATTCCTTACAGGAAATGAGTTCATAGTTACTTCAGAGTTACTTGCCCAAAAGAGCGACCAAGTATTGCTGTCGTTGTGCAAAACCTTCAAGACGATTCTGAAAAACGCTGTAACAGAACAGGCAAAGGAGGTAGCAGCAAAGAAAGTATCACAGAAAGCTGCCGAAAAAGTATTTATAGCCGCTATGAAAAAATCAGAATCAACATTGTTTTATCATACGTATGGTAAGTTGATTGGTAAACTGACTGGCACTGCCGCCACCGCTGCTACCACTGCTGGACTCATTTCTTCGCTATGTTGGGGCGGTAACGGCAGCTACAGCGGCGACCTGATGCAGAAGGGTTTGCGTGCTAACATCATCTCGAACATGCACCAGGTAAGTCTTGTGGGCGGCGGATATGTCATCACCACACCTTCGAAGAACATTATTTATCACACCTATATTAAAAATGTGTCGGACAGCGAGCCGAACGCTGTCATCTATGCCGGCTTCGACGACGATAACAACAGTTATACCTCCGACCGTACGATGACTTTCGGAAAGAACGCATTCCGCAACCACAAGAACCTGAAGACCGTCAGCTTCCATGCTATGGAGGGACAGTCGAGCAACGCCGCACTGCCGCTACTGCTCACCATCCCCGACTCGGCCTTCGTGGGCTGCGACAACCTGGTGGAGCTGAACCTGCTGCTGAAGGATAACGAGAAAGGCACACGCCCGCTCGGTCCGGAGAACTTCATCCTTGCCGGCGACAGCATCTTTGCCGGACTGGATCCTGCAAAGTTCCACATCGTCATTGACCCGTCGCGCAAGCAGGACTTCCTCGACAACGAGTCGTGGGCTCCGCTGGAGAAATACTTCACCTACCAAGAGGCTGTGGCAGGCAGCAAGTACAATGTCTATGGCGGACAGTATGCCTACGCCTATGAGAACAACTCCATCAAGCGCGAGCACAAGGTGAGCGGACACCTCATAGAGCACACCGAGGTGATAGGTGCCGACAACTCGTTCCTCGACGCGCACCAAGGAGCACTGAAGCTCTGCAACGACATCGGCAGATTCGACAACTTCCAAATCGATGCCGTCCACCAAAAGGCATTCAAGGGTAACGACCACCTGCGCGTAGTCAACTTCACCGACCTATACGGTGCCGGAGCCTTCGGCGACAGCTACACCGGGCTGGAGATGGAGTTGGGCGACTCGTGCTTCACCAACTGTAAGAACCTTGCCAACATCGACATGCTCTACCTCGTGACCGACGGTACAAACCATATCGACCCCATCAAGCCAGAATGGGTAAAGGTGGGACGTGGCATTCTCGACGGCACCAATGCCATCATCAAGATGCTGCCCGAACAGAAAGAGTGGTTCATGGCTGACTCATCATGGGTGGCTTACAAAGACCGCTTCGCTACCTGTATCATCAGACCTGCTGACGACGGCATCAAGGCTGCCCTGAAGCCGATGGCTTACTACGATATGGCTAACACCGACAACGACTGGGCAACATGGGACGACTACATCGACCTGGCACGCATCGGCGGTGCCGGCTTCTCGTGGCTCGACGGCAAGTTCAGGGAAAAGAAAGACGACATACGCTCGTTTCCCGACTTCAAATACTTTGACAGTGTAGGACTCGACTACGTAGGCAGGGAATGGTTCCGTGGCTGCCGCAAGATGACCAACATCACGCTGCCCTCTACCATCAAAACCATCGAGGACTATGCCTTCGCCTCCTGCTCCTCGCTGCAAGAGATTGAGATACCTGAAAAGGTAGAGAAGATTAAGGAGTGTGCCTTTGCCGACTGCTCCGACATGAAGACCATCGTGGTGCGCAACACCGTTCCGGCTGAACTGGGCAGCAACGCATTCAACAAGAACGAGGGCATGAAGATATACGTGCCTGCCGAGAGCCTGAACAACTACCTCACGGCATGGGCAGAGTATAAAGACTACATCGTGGGCGATGATACCTATAAAGTAAATAAGGTGATAACGGTGAAGACAGCAGGTACGCTTGCCGACGAGCTGGGACTCAGCGTAGAGTGGAGCTACTCCGGCGGCTATGCCGGTGACGAACCGCGCTACCTGCACGGCAACTACTCGAAGTACGACTCGCTGACGGTGAGCGGTCCGCTGAACAACCTCGACCTCTGGGTCATCCGCTACCTTGCCGGCAGCAACGGTTATAACCGTGGCGGTGTGGCAACCGACGGTCGTCTGCGCTACCTGAACCTCTACAATGCCAGCCTCAAGAAGGACGAAAGCTGCAAGGCTCACTACCTGAACAGCAGTATCTTCATCGTTGACGGCTGGAGAGAGATCGACAACGACAACCAACTGCCTATGCAGGTCTTCAGAGGCTGTACTGCCCTGGAGTCTGTTATCCTGCCGAAAACCCTCACCTCTATCAAGTCGGGTATCTTCGAGGGTTGCACGAACCTGAAGCATCTGGCTATGACGGGAGCACTGAAAGAGTATGACGGTTACGGGTATAAGCTGTTCCACATGCTCGACTACCCGTTGGAGGAACTGGTATTCCTGACCGACGGTCATGCCACCAGTGATGCCAAAGACCCGTGGGGACAGGACATCGGTGCAGCCTTCACCTCGCAAGAGCGCCTGTCTGACTACCTGAACGACCCGTGCCTCGTCAACCGGACCGAGCATGTTGCCGCTCCTTTCGAGGATGACGACGTGTGGAACAAAATGGTTGCAGCCGGTGAGTTCTTCCCAGCCGTTCTGCTGGAGAAGGAAGACGTAGGCAGAATCTTCTCGGAAATGGGTAAGAGCAAGACGCTGAAGACGTTCGACGAGTTCCAGAACTTCATCAACGTGAAACGACTGGATATGACTTTCGCATTCGACGAAGCATTGGAACGTGTCTCCATTCCAGCTTCCGTGGAACACATCGCAGCAAGCGCATTCCACTACTGCACCAAACTGAAGACCATCACTATGGCTGGAACCAAAGTGCCCGAACTGGAGGCTGATGCCTTCAATGAACTGCCATCAGACTTCGTCATCTACGTGCCGCGCGATGTCGTGAAGCTCTATCGCACAGAATGGGCGCAATATGCCGACCACATCAACCCGAAAGACACGTATGCAGGCACAGACAAGATACTGACCGTCACCCTGACCGAGCCGAACACGCTGGCTGAGAAATTGGGACTGAAAGCAACATGGAAGACTGGTGTTCACATAAACGAAAAGTACGAGTTCCTCTACGGAGTAAGTGGCGACTATAGTAAGATTACAAAGCTGAAGGTCATCGGTCCGATCTCGGGAGGCGACCTCAACCTGCTGAGATACCTCGCTGGCTTCTGCTCATGGAGTAACACACGTAACTTCGCAGGACACCTGGAATATATTGACCTCTATGATGCAGAACTGAAGTCAACTAGATACGGAGTGGCACCGGATGTTGGTGCCACAACACGCGACTACTGGGTTTATGAAGATAACGTGCTGCCGGCTTACTCGTTCCTGCAGGCTTACAATCTGAGGACACTCATCCTGCCGCGCACGCTGAAAGAGGTACGCAGCCGCGCCCTGCAACAGTGCGAGAGTATGGAGACGCTTGTACTGGGCGACGACCTGACAGAGTTCAACTGGAACGCCCTCGACGACGATGCATCGATGACTCGTATGTATATCCTTGCCAAGAACAAGGTGAAGATCAGTAACGAGTTCCCTATATGGCGCTGGTTGTGCAACAACTACAACCCGACATTCGATGCCTTCTACGTGCGTCCGAGCCTGTACGAGAATTATCTGAACGACGACGACTATACCGGTTCGTCATGGCAGCGTACCAACAACATTTCGAAGGGTGAGTTTGAAGACGATGACGCCTTCAGCGCCTTTGCAAGCCATGCTGCCGCAACAGCCGACGAACTGGCTGGCATCAGTTCGGTAAAGGGCTGGTTCGACAACCACAAGGGTATCAAGGACCTTACTCCGCTGCAATATACTGCCATCGACACGCTGAGCAAGGCTACGCTGGCTCCGCTGACGAAGCTGGAGAAGGTGGCACTGCCGATTACACTGGAGAGCATGGAAGAGGGACTGTTCGCAAACGCCAAGAACCTGCGATATGTGGATATGCTCTTCTGCGACTCCACCAACATTGTCAGCAAGATGCACAATGGAGGTTTCAAACGTCTCGGCATCAACACCCAGCAGACACTGGTATATTTACCTAAAACCTACGGTAAGAGCGACGGAACGAATATCGTTTCGATAGATGGCGGAAGACTCTATGCCAAAGCCTTCAATATGGTAGATACGCTAGACTACATGGTGCCTTACGCTTTCGAGACCGACTCGGTGAAGAACACTCGTTCGATGCCGATATCGGAGATTCCATATACCGTTTGTCTGCCTTACAAGATGAAGATTCCTGCCTACTGCCGTGCCTACGTGCCGAGCGACCGCGACGGTAACCGCGTGGTATTCAAGGAGATTGTCGGCGAACTGGAGGCTATGAAGCCGTACCTGCTCAAGGTAGTCGGCAACAAGCGTCTGCGCAAGACATCTGCCAAGCTCGAAACCGACATCTCACAGACAATCCCTGCAAGCAGCGGACAGACCATCGGCGGAACGACGGACGCACCTGGATATTCCGTAAGAGGTACGTTCGCGACCATCGACAACAAAACAGCAGCCGAACTGGGAGCATACACCTTGCATAAAGACGGCGACTGGTATGCCGTGACAGCCGACGACAATCCTGAGACTCAGGAAAAGATTCCTGCCTTCCGTGTCTATATGTTGCAAAGTTCACATAGCAACGCCAGGGGCAAAATCTCTATGACTCTGGAAGACGTTTACGAGATGAACGAGTTTGGAGAGACTACAGGAATCGAGAGCATCACGACCGTTGACACCGACGGCACAGAAAACTACTATGACCTAAACGGTCGTAAACTGTCAGGAAAGCCTGACAAGGGAATCTATATTCACAACGGTAAAAAGCTCATGTCGAAATAAGAAAAGCAAACAACCATGACAATAAAGAGAATTATCCTCCTTGCCACACTCTTAGCAATGTGGCAAGGAACATTCGCTCAGGAAGCCCACTTTACGGCGAACGGCACCGAGCAGGGAACGAAGGAAAAACCTTTCCTTATCAAATCCATAGAAGACCTCAACTACCTTGCCGAGGACATCGCCAACGGTGTCCCGAAAGACGGAGACGGATTTCCGATGGGATATAAAGGCAAGTACTTCAAACTGACTGCCGACCTCGACTACAGTGGTGTTGCCTTGAACGAAAAAGGCAGCAACTTCAAGCCCATCGGCTTCGGTGACGAGTCGGATGCGCCCAATCATCATTTCTTCGCAGGCTTTTTCGACGGCGACAACCACACCATCAAGGGGATTACAGTCAACAACCCGGAAGGCTACGGCATAGGACTCTTCGGATATATCTACATGCCTGCCGTCATCAAGAACATCAAGTTGGAGAACTGTTCCTTTACCGGCAACTTTGAGGTGGGTGCCATCGTTGGTGTAAATGCTATCGACTTCAACAGCCATATTGTGGGAGGTGGCGACGGTAGTAGCAGCAGCGATACCGAAAAGCATGGCATCTACAACTGTCAGGTGGCAAGCAACGTCACTGTCAAGGGAGTTGAAGCAACCATTGAAGGTGAGACCTTAAACAGTGCGTTTATCGGCGGCATCATCGGCTCAAGCAACAGCATCACCGTGAGCAACTGCATCAGTGCTGCAAAAGTAGAGGGCTACGACTGCGTTGGTGGCATCACAGGCCGATTGAAGAGTACCAACGACAAGGAACTTGGCATCATTGAGGACTGCTATTACACAGGTGAAAATTCCGTAAGCGGAACAAACAACTATGGCATCATAGCCGGAGCATACGGTCCTGTGACCGACTACGACGGCTCTGAGGGAACCAAAGGATTACTGGCTATCACACTTTTCGATGATGATACCCATGAGGCTATCAAAAATGCTACGCGCATAGAGAACTACTCGGGACAGACTCCTAACCTCACCATCAAGGGCAGGACGCTTTATAAAGACAACAAGTGGAACACCATATGTCTGCCCTTCAGCATCGACAACCTCAACGGAACAGCCCTTGAGGGAGCTACCGTGAAGACGCTCGAAACGACCACCTTCACCAACGGCACACTGACGCTCAACTTCAGTAAGGAGTCAAAGACTGCCATCGAAGCTGGAAAACCATACGCTGTAAAGTGGGAAAGCGGCAGTGCCATAGAGAATCCTACGTTCAACAGTGTAAGCCTCAGCAGCGAGACGACATCTGTCGAGACCGACCATATCACCTTCCAGCCCTTATTCGCACCCGTCGGACTGACAACCAACGACAAGCAGACTCTCTACATGGGGGGAAACAACAAACTGTACTACCCCACATCGGCTTTCAACATCAATGCTTTCCGCGCACTGTTCAAGTTGAAAGGTCTCACCGTCGGTACCATTGTTTCACCAACGACAGCAAGCCGCTTCATGCTCAACTTCGACGGCGAGGAAGAGGTGGCAACGGGTATCAGTTCCGTTAGTTGCGATGGAATCGCAACAGACAACAACGGCTGGTATTCCATCGACGGCCGCCGTCTCAGCAGCAAGCCGACACAACGAGGCGTTTACCTGAACAACGGGAAAAAAATTGTTGTGAAGTGATGTTGAAGTTTTGACATACTCTTCTTGAGGAGTAACAGTGCAGTACCTTTGACCTTCGGTCGAAGGTACTTTCGCTCGACAAAGCAAAAGAAAAACAAGTTTTCCTTTTGCTTTGTCCTCGCTTATTGCATAAAAATCTCACACTCGAAAATGGAAATCATTTCCATTGTACTCGTTTAATCGATTTTTTCGTACCTTTGCAAGCGAAATGACAGTATAACAAATAATTATAGTATTGAAGACATTTGAAGAGTTGGGCGTTATCGAAGAGATTCGACGCGCTATTGAAGAGTTGGGATTCGTACAGCCCATGCCTGTACAGGAGGAGGTGATACCCTATCTGTTGGGGAACAGAAACGACGTGATAGCTTTGGCACAAACGGGAACAGGCAAGACCGCGGCTTTCGGCATTCCGCTGTTGCAACGCATCGACACCAGCCGAAAGGATACACAGGCGCTGGTGCTGGCTCCGACACGCGAACTTTGTCTGCAGATTACCGACGACATGAAAGATTTCGCCAAGTATATGGAAGGAATCCATATCGAAGCGGTCTATGGCGGTGCCAACATCGTCCCTCAAATGAAAGCTCTGCGCAAAGGGGTACAGATTATCGTGGCTACGCCAGGCAGACTCATCGACTTGATGAACCGTGGCGTAGCAAAACTGGATCAAGTCTATAACGTGGTGCTGGACGAGGCTGACGAAATGCTGAACATGGGATTCTCGGAGAGCATCGACCAGATTCTTGACGGCATCCCTGAAGACCGCAACACGCTGCTGTTCTCGGCTACGATGAGCCGTGAGATAGAGCGGATTGCCAAAAGTTACCTGCACGAGTACAAAGAGATTGTCGTGGGAAGCCGCAACGAGGGCGCTGAACACGTGAACCACATCTACTATCTGGTGAATGCAAAGGATAAGTATCTGGCACTGAAACGGATAGTCGATTTCCATCCGAAGATTTTTGCCATCATCTTCTGCCGCACAAAGATAGAGACTCAGGAGGTGGCTGACAAACTGATTCGTGACGGATACAACGCTGAAGCACTTCACGGCGACCTGAGTCAGGCACAACGCGACCTGACAATGCAGAAATTCCGCTCTCATCTGACGCAGCTACTGGTGGCTACCGACGTGGCAGCACGAGGGTTGGATGTCGATGACTTGACTCATGTCATCAACTTCGGACTGCCCGACGACATAGAGAACTATACGCACCGCAGCGGCAGAACGGGAAGGGCTGGCAAGAAAGGTACGTCTATCTCTATCATCCACACACGTGAAAAACATAAGGTGCGCCGCATAGAAAAGGAAATCGGCAAGGAGTTTATCGATGGTACGTTGCCGACACCCAACGAAATCTGTACAAAGCAACTCTACAAAGCTATCGCTGAAATAGAGAAGATTGACGTTGACGAAGAGCAGATAGCACCGTTCATGACGGATATCATGCGCCACTTTGAATACTTCGACAAGGAAGATATCATCAAGAAGATTGTATCGCTGACCTTCGGACGCTTCCTCTCTTATTATGCCAATGCACCCGAAATTGTAAAACCGGAATCGAAAGGGGCAAAGAAGGAGAATGGTGCAAGAGAAAGAGGCAACGAAGGAACAAGAGAACGCAGAAAGGGTACAGCGAGAGAACGCAGAAGCAGTGGTTCGCAACAGACAGAGGCCGGCTTCAGAAAACTGTTTATCAATCTGGGTAAAAACGACGGTTTCTATCCTGGAGAGGTGATGCAGTACATCAACAAACACGTTCGTGGACATGTGGAAGTGGGGCACATTGACTTGCTGGACACCATCTCTTATATCCAGGTACCTGAAGAAGAGGCTCCACGAGTGATGAAATACCTCGACGGCACAACCTATAAAGGCAGGAAAGTACGCTGTAACGATGCTGATGAAGGCAAAACGGCAAACCGCCAACGTGCTCAGGATGGAAGAAAAACCGCAATTCGCAAGTCGCGTTCCGTGCCTAAATCTTTCCAAACGAAGGGGGGCGACTGGCGTGAGCTGATGAAGGGGGCACCGTTCAAGTTGAAAGGAGAAACTCCTGACTTTAGCGAAGAGGGATGGGCAAGACGGAAACCACGTAAAAAGAAATGATATGGCAAAACATCCACAATGGTCTGACGAGTATTGGTTGCTGCTGATACAGCTATACCTGAAGAAGCCTACAGGTTTGAAGCCGTTGTATTCTCGAGGCATGGTCAAACTGGCATTGGAACTGCATGTCCAACCACAGTTTCTCTATGAGCAGATGTTCAGACTGCGACAAATGGACACTCCACGCATAGAGAAGTTGTGGGAGAAATATGCACACAGCCCGAAACGACTGACACGTGCCATCGCCTTGATGCGCCAAATGAAGGGGTTCGGACAAGCTTCGGATTTCTATGAGGGTGTGGAGATGAATGAGTCGTGGGAACGCGACTTCCGTCCGATAGATGCCGACAACAATCTGATGCCCATCCATTTCATCATCATTCTCGACCTCTATTTCCGCCTGACACCGACAACGATGGTGGCAGAAACACCAGAAATCAGTGAACTCAGCAAACGCATCGGTGTTCCCATCAAGACAATTGTCGCCATCATGGATGTCTTCCAATTCTGCGACCCTTATCTGAATCGTGACGATATAATGATTTCACCACTGCTGCCCACTTGCCAGGAGATTTGGGACCGCTACGGAACAGGGAAACCTGAACGGTTGGCAGCGCTGGCAGCCCAACTCAAAGAGTACTTTTAAGAGAATCGGTCAATGCCACAGAAACTGATACAAGAACAGGTACAGAAACAGACACAGGTACAACGTCTGTCGGCACAACAGATGCTTCAAATTCGTCTGTTGGAGATGCCGCTGACCGAACTGGAAGCGAGCATCCAAGCAGAGATTGACGACAACCCTGCTTTGGAAGCGAGCGACATGGAACCTACTGAGGGTATGGACTTTATGGACTCTGTCGATGAAACCGAGAATTTTGAGCAGAAAAACGAACGAGAAGAACGCGAAGAAGCTCTCGACTCTGCCCTGGAAAGAATGGGGAGCGACGACGAAATTCCCATTGCCAACTACCGACAACAGGCTACAGAAAGCCGCGAATACGAGGAAATGGTCTATGGAGACACTGTTTCTTTCTATGACAAACTGAACGAACAGGTAACGGAACATGAACTTGACGACCGTCAGCGCTACATCATTGAATACTTGATAGGATCGCTCGACGATGACGGACTGTTAAGGAAACCGTTGGACACCATTGCCGATGAACTTGCCATCTACCACCAGATAGATTGCGATGAGAAAGAGGTGGAAGAGGTGTTGCACATTTTGCAAGATTTCGATCCTGCCGGCATTGGTGCCAGAAACCTGCAAGAATGCTTGCTGCTACAGATTGACCGCAGCAAAGCTACCGACATCCGACTGCTGACAAGGCAGGTGCTGGAACAACACTTCGATGCTTTCACCAAGAAACATTGGGAGAAGATACGACAAGCCATGCATCTTACCAGTGAACAGATTGCTGATATCCAAAAGGAAATACACCATCTGAATCCGAAACCCGGTGCAGCTATGGGAGAAACACAAGGTCGCAACCTGCAACAGATTACGCCCGATTTCATCGTCGATACGGCAGAAGACGGCACCATCTCTTTCTCTCTGAACCAAGGTCAACTGCCAGAGCTGCAAGTCTCTCCATCGTTTACGGAGATGTTGGCTGCCTACAAAGGAAACAAAGAGGGCATGAACCGGCAACAGAAGGAGGCTTTGCTGTATGCCAAAGAGAAAGTGGACAAGGCTATAGGCTATATCGAGGCGGTGAAACAACGCCGCCGCACACTGGTACAGACCATGCATGCTATCATTGACTGGCAACGTAAATTCTTCCAAGATGGTGACGAGAGTGACCTCAAGCCTATGATTCTTAAAGACATTTCCGACAAGACAGGACTTGACATCTCTACCATATCCAGGGTGAGCAATATCAAATATGCACAAACCAAATGGGGCACTTTTCCGCTGCGCTTCTTCTTCAGCGATGGCTATACCACAGAAAGCGGCGAAGAACTTTCTACACGGAAAATGAAGATTGCCTTGAAAGAAATCATAGAAAACGAAGATAAGAAACGGCCTATGAGCGACGAGGCCCTCATGCAAGCCATGAGGAAGCTCGGTTTTCCGATAGCCCGTCGTACGGTTGCAAAATACCGTGAACAGATGGGGCTACCCGTTGCACGATTAAGAAAAGAGTGAGCAAAGTGAAGCTGAGAATAAAAAGAGAATAGGATAAAAGTAAGCATAGAGAAATCATGGTGCAGAAGAAACAAATGATTTGGGCAGCACGGATTGTCAGCATCGTCTTCACGCCGTTCTACCTTCCCATAACAGGATTGGTTGCCCTTTATGTGTTCAGCTATCTGAGCATGCTGCCGTGGGTGTATAAACTCACGTCGTTGGTGCTAGTATGGCTGTTCACGGTCATGTTGCCTTCCTTGCTCATTCGCCTCTACCGAAACTATCATGGTTGGACATTATTTCAGTTGGGCACTCGCGAACGACTGATTGTCCCCTATGTCATCTCTATTTGCTGCTACTTTGCATGCTACTATCTGATGAACCTGTATCACATGCCCCATTTCATCGGGGCTATTCTCATTGCAGCCCTCGGCGTTCAAGTTCTCTGTGCCCTCATCAACGTATGGTGGAAAATCTCGATTCATACTGCCGCAATCGGCGGGGTTACGGGAGGTTTGCTTGCCTTCGCTCTCATCTTTAACTTCAATCCCCTGTGGTGGCTTTGTCTGGTCATTTTCCTGGGTGGTGTAGTTGGAACCAGTAGGATGATTCTTCGCCAACATTCCTTGTCACAGGTGACAGGCGGTTTCCTCACCGGCATGCTGATAGCCTTTTTCCTTATCCTGTTGTAATCTCTATAAGAAACATAAAACCATAAAAGACAACAAACATGACTCCTATCGTAAGTATTATCATGGGCAGTACCAGTGACCTGCCCGTTATGGAAAAAGCCTGCAAATGGTTTGAGGAAAACGAGATTCCTTTTGAACTCAATGCTCTTTCAGCCCACCGCACTCCCGACGCTGTTGAGTCCTTTGCCAAGGGAGCACAGTCGCGTGGCATTCGCGTTATCATTGCTGCTGCAGGTATGGCAGCTGCTCTTCCTGGCGTGATAGCGGCATCAACGACATTACCCGTTATCGGAGTTCCTATCAAGGGTATGCTCGATGGTCTCGATGCCATGCTCTCTATCATACAGATGCCTCCGGGCATCCCCGTTGCCACCGTCGGTGTCAATGCTGCTCAGAATGCCGCTATCCTTGCCGCACAGATCATTGCCCTTTCCGATGCCGATGTAGCCCAGAAGGTTGCTGCACACAAAGCTGGGCTGAGTAAAAAGATAGAGAAAGCCAATGCTGAATTGGCAGCTATCAAGGAGTATAAGTTTAAAGTTGAGAGGTGAGAGACTATAGTTGAGGGGTGAGAGACTATAGTTGAGAGGTGAGAGACTATAGTTGAGGGGTGAGAGACTATAGTTGAGGGGTGAGAGAGATTCGTAGTTAATACATAAAAATATGAATAGAAGACCAACTACCGTTGCTCATGTTGGCAACATTGCGATTGGTGGTAACAATCCCATCCGCATCCAGTCGATGACAACGACAAATACCAACGACACTGCCAGCTGCGTGGCTCAGGCACGTCGTATTATCGATGCTGGAGGCGAACTAGTTCGTTTGACGACACAAGGTCGGCGCGAAGCCGAAAACCTGAAAAACATCAGTGCAGCCCTCCATGCAGAAGGTTACACTACTCCGTTGGTTGCCGATGTACATTTCAATGCAAATGTTGCTGATGTGGCTGCCTGTTATGCAGAGAAAGTGCGCATCAATCCCGGCAACTATGTTGACCCTGCCCGCAAGTTTAAACATTTGGAATATACCGATGAAGAATATGCAGAAGAACTCCAGAAGATAGACCATCGGCTCATGCCTTTCATCAAATTGTGCAAGGAGCATCATACTGCTGTTCGCATAGGTGTTAACCATGGCTCTCTCTCCGACCGCATCATGTCACGCTATGGTGACACTCCAGAGGGCATCGTTGAGAGTTGTATGGAGTTTCTGCGCATCTTCCGCCGCGAAGATTTCAATGATATCGTCATTTCCATCAAAGCCAGCAATACCGTTGTCATGGTACAATCGGTGCGCCTGCTGGTACAGCAGATGGACAAGGAGGGCATGCACTATCCGCTGCACCTCGGTGTGACTGAAGCTGGAGAAGGCGAAGACGGCCGCATAAAAAGTGCCGTGGGCATCGGTGCTCTACTCACCGAAGGTATTGGCGACACCATCCGTGTGTCGCTCAGCGAAGAACCAGAGGCAGAGATTCCTGTTGCCCGCCAACTCGTTGACTCCATTGAAGAATGCATCCAGCTGCGTGCTACTGCCGAAGCATCGATTATCAATGACACCATTACTTTACAAATGAAGGAGAGCAATTGGGAAACATTTCAGTTGAAGGTGGCAATGGCTGTCGGTGCTCTTTTCATTGACAGGAAAGCTCATGAGCTAGTGATAAGCAATGAGCATTTCAGTGACGACCAACTACGCACACTTGCCGATGCTGTCTTGCAGGCTGCACGAATCAAATTCACCAAGACCGAATACATCTCTTGCCCTGGTTGCGGACGTACGCTCTACGACCTGCGTAGCACTATTGCACGCATCAAAGCCGCTACTACCGACCTTGTCGGTTTAAAGATTGGCATCATGGGCTGCATCGTCAACGGTCCAGGTGAGATGGCAGATGCCGACTATGGCTATGTGGGAGCCGGTCCAGGGCGAATTTCTCTGTACCGTCAGAAAGAATGTGTAGAAAAGAATATTCCTGAAACTGAGGCTGTTGACCACCTATTAGCCCTTATTCGGGCTGATCGACAGTAGATTGTCGTTGCGCAGCATCCCTCCTGCGGCGGTCAAACTTTCTCAGGAAGAGATTGAAGGCTTCCATACCCAACAAGACGAGCACCGTAGCAGCCGTAGCCAGTATGTACATGCCTGCACCACAAGCCAAACCGATGGCAGCTACCACCCATACGCCAGCCGCTGTAGTCAGTCCGCGCACCATATTTTTCTGAAAGATGATGGTACCAGCACCTAAGAAGCCGATACCCGTCACTACCTGTGCTGCTATACGCGAAACATCCAACCGATGACGGTCTGTCAGGAGCCCACCCTCAAATCCATAAACGGAAATAATCATAAACAAGGCTGACCCCAGAGCAACGAGGAAATGGGTACGGAATCCCGCCGCTTTGTCACGGTATTCCCGTTCAAGCCCTATAGCACCACCCAACAGGGCTGCTACAAAAATGCGAAGGATGAAATCAAATGTCATAAGCTTGTTTTTTTAGTTTTTTATGATTGCTCTTGACGAATGAGGTATTGGCGACATTCCTCCAGGATAGCCAGCAAATCAGCTGTTGTCTCTGCCCGCAACATGGCAATGCGCGTCTGTCGGAAGTTCGGAATTCCTTTAAACAGCGGTGTGGCCGCCAGATGCCGACGGGTATGCAGAATACCGCGCCGCTCGTCTATACGCTCAACATTGATGCACAGTTGTTCTTCCAGGACATCCATTTTCTCATCGATGGTCAACTCTTTCCTACTGAAAAACCAAGGACAGCCGAACGTTGCCCTTCCAACCATGACAGCATCGACACCATATCGGTCGAAAGCCTCGTCGGCCTGTTGCAAGGACTTGATGTCGCCATTGCCGATAATCGGTATCTGGATATGCGGATTATTCTTTACCTCTCCTATCAGTGTCCAATCAGCATCCCCCGTGTACATCTGCGAACGAGTTCGTCCGTGAATTGTCAAAGCCTGAATACCGCAATCCTGCAGTTGTTCAGCCAGTTCGGTAATAATCAGATTATTGCAGTCCCAACCCAATCGCGTCTTTACCGTCACAGGAACATTCACCGCCTTCACCACCTCACGAGTGATGTCAAGCATCAACGGAATATTGCGCAACATACCGGCACCAGCCCCTTTTCCTGCAACCTTCTTCACCGGACAACCGAAATTCAGGTCTATGACATCGGGGTTCATCTGTTCAACGATACGTGCCGCTTCCACCATAGCTTCCTTGTCGCGCCCATAAATCTGAATACCCACAGGCCGTTCCTCGTCAGAGATGGTCAACTTCGCCACTGTTGTCTTCACATCCCGCACCAGCGCCTCAGCCGACACGAACTCTGTATATACCATCGCCGCCCCAAAGCGTTTGCATAACTTTCGGAAACCAATGTCCGTCACATCTTCCATTGGTGCCAAGAAAAGTGGACGTTCACCAAAATCTGTCATTCCTATCTTCATGGGGGACAAAGGTACAATAAATAATTGACAATTGACAATTGACAATTGACAATTCTTGCGCCGCTTCGCTCTGCAAGCGCTTCGCGATTACGACGAAGTCAAAGGTACGATTAAACGATAGAAAAGCAAAATTATTTTTGTTTTTCACATTATTTTCTTATCTTTGCCCCGTTGTATATAACTATTAAGAACAAAAATATGAAGAAACTACTAACGTTGGCTGTCGTACTGCTCACAGCAGCTACAGCCGTTCAAGCCCAAAGCAAAGCCTTCGGATGGGCTGCCGTTGATGGCACAACCAATGGTTCTCGCAATCAGAACCCTGTCGTCGTTACCACTTACGAAGAACTAAAAAAGCAGTTACATCGTGACGACTCCATCCCACGCACCATCTATCTGAAAGGGAAAATCCAGATACCCCGCGCCATCAAGGTTGCAGGAGTCAAGAACAAGACCATCTATGGTCTTCCTGGTTCTGCATTGGTCAATAACAAATATACCATAAACAGCGACTCTACGGGTATTCTCACCCTTGACGGTTGCCGCAACATCATCCTGCGCAACATCACCTTCATGGGCCCAGGCGCTTTCGACCGCGACAACAAAGACAATCTTGACATTCGCCGTACCGAGCGCGTGTGGGTTGACCACTGCGACTTCCAAGATGGTATGGACGGCAACTTTGACATTGCCAAAGGCTCCGACTACATCACCGTTTCATGGTGCCGCTTCCGTTATCTTATCGCCCCGTGGCCCGTCCTCAAGGAAGACAAGAACGACGACCATACAGCAGATCACCGCTTCTCCAACCTCATCGGCTCGTCAGACAAAGACAGCCTGGCCGACGAAGGAAAGCTGCGCATCACTTTCGCCAACTGCTGGTGGGACGAAGGCTGCCGCAACCGTATGCCTTTTGCACGCTATGGACTCATCCATGTTTACAACTGCCTCTACTCCAGCGAAGTGGCATCAACGTGCCTGAACGTTCGTTTCCGTTCTAACTTCTTTGTAGAAGGATGCGCTTTCACTACCAAGAAAGCACAGAAGAATGCTTGGAAAGCCATCTCTCCTGACAAGACAAACAACACCTTCAACCTCACCCTGAAGAGCTGTCTCGGTGTTCCCGACGTACAGACACGTAATGGCGACCGTCCTTATTGGAACCCTGCCGACTACTACAGCTACCAGCTCATGCCAGCCGTCATGGTGAAGATGAAGGTAGGCGACGATACGTCTGGTGCCGGTGCTACTTTAGAGATTCCGGAACCATAATAGCTATCGTCTTCAGGCGGACGTAATCTTCTGACACAAAGATAAAGCCGCCGAAGGCGTTCGCTGCACCCCATGAGTTTTTCATCACATAAAACTTCTTTCCGCGTTTATCGCGTGCAATGCCGACCACTGCCATGCAGTGGTCGTCTGTTGTAGTATGGTTTTCAAATCCCTGCTGCCGTTCTTCCTGTGTCACGGCAGTCTTGCGTTGTCCCAACGTAGCCACCCCCTTCTTCCATTGGAATCCGGGTTCACTCGTATCTCCCTCCCAGCACACAGGATGTCCGCTCCTCAATAGACTGTCCATCACCATTACCAGTGAATCCATAGGTACATTCAAGAAAACGTCATGATACCTGTTGTCGGCTATCTCCAAGGGGAAACGCTGGCCGAAAGGATGATGCGTGAAACTCGTCATCGCCACATACTCGTCAGCCCTGCAAACACTATGTGCAAACTCTATCGGCGTATATTCAGCTCCCAGCATAAAGACAAACCTTGGTGCCGGCCCTATCGCCTCATCCAGCTGTTTTTCAATATTGTTTTGTATGTCAGTAAACTGGTGCAACCGCAGGTTTGTAGCCGTTTCTTGGTTCAGTTTCCGACAGAGCACATTATAGTTACAGTCCTTCCTACGATGATAAGCATCATAATGCGTAAGACCATAAGTCTGAATCAGTTTCACTAACATAGGCATCGTGCCTCGCGTCGTCACCTCCGCTTCCGGATTATCGTCCATCAGCTTCTTTGCCATACAGCGTTCCATATACTGTTCACGCAAAAAAGCCCTTGCAACGAAGTCAGGCGACAAGTTCACCGAGTCGCCCCTCATGATATGCTCCGTCTCTATCGTTGCCAACATGGCATACACCCAACACAAAGATGAAGCACCCTGGTCTTTCACAGGTGTAGTCTTCAACATCACCTCTGCACGGAAAGCACGTTCTCTTTTCGACGGTTTCTTCTCTACCGCCTTTTCACCTTTGCTGCATGCTACCAGCAGTAACACTGCCAGCAACAACAAACCATAATTACGCAATAACCCCTTTTTCATATTAAGGTGCAAAGGTACAAGAAATAATTCATAATTCATAATTCATAATTCATAATTCACAATTCATAATTCATAATTCACAATTCACAATTCATAATTCATATTTTTTGCTCTGGCAAGCGCTTGGCGGTTACCACTCTAAACTCTACACTCTCAACCTTTCTACTTTTCACTCTCTGTTTGAGGACTTTTCTTCTTCTCATTCG
>Ga0247609_10002177_pt1 | contig 21231 bp, 21 predicted proteins | sample 172DNAGHGlowgp2_FD_193487 | JGI IMG/M metagenome (GOLD analysis project Ga0247609, IMG submission 193487) | Sheep rumen microbial communities from Palmerston North, Manawatu-Wanganui, New Zealand - 1728 DNA GHGlow gp2 | ecosystem: Host-associated > Mammals > Digestive system > Stomach > Rumen ...
ATTAAAAACCGCCTCAGCCTGCATTCTGTTTGGGATTTCCTTGTCAAGACCAGCGGGTCACTTTCCTTCGGAAAGGTGGATCACTTTCAGAGGGGACAACACGGGTCAGTTTCCTTCGGAATTTCCATATTATAAACGTGAATTAATTAGTTGTTGTTATCTAAAGTTATACTTTATATTCGGGAGATGGAGAATTTCCGCAAGGAATCACCCGAGAGATTGATCCGAATGGCCGAATGAACGATCCTGTCCATGATGGCGTCTGCGATGGTCTGTTCTCCGATGGACTCGTGCCAAAGTTCCACCGGAATCTGCGAAGCGACGATGGTCGAACAGGTGTCGTAACGGTCGTCGATAACGTCCATCAGCAACCCGCGGGTCACATTGTCGAATGGGCTCAGGGCGAAATCGTCCAAGATCAGCAGGTCTGTCCGCTGGATGCGCTTCAAGTCCCGGAGAATCTTCCCGGATCCCTTCGACGCCTTCAGCAGCCCCATCAGCCGGGCGGTGTTCGCATAGATGACCCGGTAGTTCTTCTGGCAGGCGCAGTTGCCCAAAGCCGTGGCGATGAAGGTCTTTCCCGTGCCGGAACTTCCGGTGATGAAGATGTTCTTTTTCTCCTTGATGAAAGAAAGATCGGCAAGCCGTTCCATAAGGTTCTTGTCCAGGCCCCTCTCCACAGAATAGTCCACCTCTTCCATGGAGGCGGCGAAGCGGAAGCCCGCTGCCTTGATCAGGTGGTTCACGTGCCGGTTGTACCGCTCGTCCCACTCGTTGCAGGCCAGCATGTTCACGAACTTGTCGATGGTCATGTTGCTCCGGCCGTAGTTCTCCAGGCTTGCTTTGAAAGTGTTGTACATCCCGTAGAGCTTCATCTCCTTGAGCTTCTCGAGGGTGTCTCTGTTCATTTCGATTTCCATGATATCAATTTGTTAAGAATAGTACTCTTTTCCCCGGATGTTCTGATGTTTCGGGATGGTCGGGACCTTGTCGTCCTCCGTCTCCTCCTGGTCCAGGATGATATCCTCCTGCCGGTTGGACAGGATCTGCTCGATGGCCTGGTAGCTGTAGTTGCCGAGCACGAGTCCCAGCCGGCACGCCTTGACTAGGCGCTCCTCGCCGACCCGCTTCCCGAGAGCGAGGATGCCCTTACAGGACTTGTATGCCTGTTCCGGATAGCGGCGCGCCTCGATCACCTTGGAGAGATAGTCCTTCACGGCTTCGCCGATCGTGGCAGCCTGGTCCAGGAGCGTGTCCGGATCCCAGTCCAGATAGTTCTGCTGGGTCTTGGGGAGATGGTCGGGATTCGTCGTGTAGCCATAGGGCTTCACTCCGATCGGATGCGTCGCCACGCATTCGTACTTGTAGTAGATGTTGACGGTTCTGCTGTCGTAGTGCAGATGCACCTTCTTCCGGATCAATGACACCGGAACGCTGTAGTAGTGCTTGTCCAGCCGCACGTACCCGTTCGTCTGGACAGTCGCTATGCTCCGTTTCTTGATCTCGAACCGGATGGGATTCAGCGGGCCCATGCAAGCGCGCTCGATCTCCTCGTACTGTTCCCGGCGACTGTAGTTCCGCCCCGTGAGGTTAGAGTTGTTGTGAATCTCCAGAGCCACGCGGATGGCGGCATTCAGCCCTTCCAGGTCGTAGTATTCCTGGTCTTCCACCAGCGGGTAGATCGTTCGGTAGATAAGCTTGACGGCTCCTTCCACGAGGGCCTTGTCGCGGGGGCGGCGGACACGGGCCGGCAGCGCTGCACAGCAGTAATGCTCCGCGAACGCCGCGAAGTCCTCGTTCAGCTCGGACTCGTACTTGTTCGGATGCGTCACCGCCGCCTTCAGGTTGTCCGGCACGATGGCCTGCGGCGTCCCGCCGTAGAAGTAGAAGGCGTTCTCGCAGGCGTGGATGAAATCCTCCTTCTTCTGGCTCATTACGGCTTCGACATAGGTGAGCTGGGAGCAGGGGAGGATGGCGACGAACACTTCCACGGGAACTTTCTCCCCGGTCTCCCGGTCGATGATGTGCAGCCGGTCTCCGGCGAAGTCCACGTACATCCGGTCTCCGGCCTTGTGTTCCAGGTGGGCGACAGGGGCGGACTGGATGAGATACATCTGCAGATTACGGAAGAACTGGCTCTTCATGTATCCGTCGGGATGCTCCTTCCGATACCGCTGGAAGACCATGGTTTTCGTGACGCCCTTCTTCCTCAGCATCCGGGCATACTCCGGCATCTGGTCCATGAGTTCCGCGTACCTGTCAGATTTGGGCTGGGGAGGATAGGAATCCGGCTTCTCGTTGAAGAGACGGAGCAGGTCTGGCTCGTCCATCGCCAGGATCTCCTCGATGGTCTTGCCGCTCTGGTTGAAAGTGGTGATGTACTTCTTCACGGTGTTCCGTGAGATGTCCATCAGGCTCGAGATGGTTCTCGTTCCGTTTCCTGCCACGTAACAGCGCAGGACTTGTTTGATTCTTGGCATACTTATCTTTTTGTTAGGCATAATGGTTTTCGTGCTGCAGTCCGCTGCGCACGCGTTGAGCCTTCAAGTATGTCCAAAGGGGAATGCTATCGCACGGCAGCGGAAGAGTATGCTAAGCTATCTCGTGCGATAACATTGCAAAGATATGAAATGATTCCGGAAACCGCAAACGGAATTCCGGGTATGGAATCCAGGTGCCGGGAAACCGGGCCCGGGAGACCGGGTGGTGGGAAAAAGGCTGTTCGAAAGAGAGAATGTTGGAGTATTCGTCGAAAGACAATTGGAGATAAGACGATTCGTGCAAATATGCTAAAAAATATGCGTATATTTGTACACTTTTTCACGCGTGCGTGCGTAGCCCCCGAACTTAAGCTGTTTCCTGGATAGGAAAAGCCAGTTCGGGTATTGTCTCCGTTGATACAATTATCGGCGGGGAATGGAAGAATTAGCCTAATCCCAAATGAGTTATAAGCCATAGTATGAAAGGCCTCGTCCTCGCCGGCGGCTCCGGCACACGCCTTTACCCGATTACCAAGGGTGTCAGCAAGCAGCTTCTGCCTATCTATGATAAGCCGATGGTATATGAGCCCATCAGCGGGTTGATGCGGACGGGGAGCAGAGCCTCAATCAAATGTTGAAGAAAAGCCCTTTAAACGAGATTTAGGTATGTCTAGGCTGATGTATCCCTCACAGTCCTAACGCAAAACCGACGGTTATTCCAGGATACGGTCCTTGTGTTGCTACTGATTTAGGCTGATAGGAATTACCTTTGGTTAACTCGGTTAAGCGGTGGGTGCGACTTTCGCAAATCCAATTATGATAGGGTTAACGCGTGCTACTAAAATATTGTCCTGAGTTATGGTTGATATTTACACTTTATATATCTTCCAGGGTTTGCGTAATTCAACACTTTTGCCGGTACCCCGGCAACAGTAGCGTTTTCAGGAACATCTCTAGTGATAACGGCTCCTGCACCAATTGTGGAATTATTACCTACTGTCACATCCTCGACAATGCATACATGGGGACCAATATATACATTATCTCCTATTATCGCGGGCGTTTCATGGTTTGTTCCGATATTTAAGAATTGGGAAAGGTTGACATTGTTTCCAATTATTGTGTCACCATTAACAACCATACAGATGCTATGTCCAAGATATAGGCCATAACCAACTCTAGTTGAGGACGGTATCTGTACTTGAGCATTGCGGCAAACAATGTGATACATTAGCCGGCACAATGGATACAACCATCCTTTATGTTGACAAAGACGAAACCAGAATAGAATTGAAGAGTTCGATGGACTGAATTGATTTAATACGATTCTAAAGGATGGCTCAATACGCCCAGACAATCGAAATCGATCACTCTTAATTAGGGTCATGCAATCCTTGTAGTTTTCAGGAATAGGAATGCTTATTTGGCTTCCATTCAAATTGTAATGCTCAGTTTTCATCTAAGACTTCGGTCGGTTCCACAGTTTAATGCAAATCTACTCATTTTTGCGGAGATAACATAAAGTGTTGTGTACTGTCTGTTTGTACTGGATTTTTTGGGCCGTACAGAAAGTTTTTATCATTGTTTATGATAACAATATTTACCCCAACTTATAATCGTTCACATACTCTGGCTCGTCTTTATCAAAGTTTGATGAGACAAACCTCAAGAGATTTTGAGTGGTTGATTGTTGACGATGGATCGACTGACGGCACCTCACAATTTATTACTAGTGTAAGTAACGTCGCGACATTCCCGGTTAGATATCTCTGGCAACCTAATAAAGGGAAATACATCGCTTATAATAATGGTTTACGTAATGCTCAGGGTGAATTCTTCATGTGTGTAGACTCTGACGATTGGCTTCCAGACGATAGCATAGATAGTATTTTATCTCTTTGCCAGCGATTAAAGCATGAGAATAAAGTGGCTGGGGTTGTCGCTCTTAAATCGAACCCCGATAATAAGATTATTGGAAAACCTTTTAAAGAAGGGTATACTCGTTCTGGATTGTATGGACTTGAGTTAGAAGGACAACGAGGAGAACGAAGTATCGTTTTTAAAACTTCGATAGCTAGGGATTTCCTTTTTCCAGAAGATTCGGGAGAAAAGTTTATGCCAGAGTGTGTGATTTATGATCGCTATGAAGGCAAGTATGATTTCATCATTAGTAATACTGTTTTAACTATTTGCGAGTATCAGCAAAAGGGGTTAAGTAGTGCTCCTAGACGTCTTATGGTTATGAATCCTGCAGGTTATAAACTTTTCTATTCCCAGAGGATTGATATGAAGAGTTCCATAATAGTTCGCTTTATTAATGTGATTAAGTATAATGCATTTCGAATTATTTATGGGGGGTCTTTATATGATTATGCTGGAGATTATCCATTACTCGTTGCGATATTTCGTCCTTTAGGTAGAATTGCCGCATGTTATTATAGACGGAAAGCAGAATGAAGCGATTGTCATTATTGGTATTTGTAGTATTAGTATGGGCTTTTACTACGATTAATACTTCAGGTTGGGGAATCGCCCATAATACTGAAAATATTACCGTATTTGTAATAATCGGATGGTTTCTTATCACTCAAGGTAAGTCTCAAACCAAATTACCGATAGGCGGTAGCAATCAGTTTTTGTCTTTATTTACATTTCTTTCATTCATATTGTTGCCTCTTTTTAGTCAAGGTAGTTGGGAAGGGGCGACATATTTGTCAATGATCTTACTTGTGTATTGTTTTTCCCAGCAAAATGTGACGGATAGATTTATTGTTTTCTCTGGTTATATTATGGCCCTGTTGGGTCTTGGGGTCTTATTTGTATATACTAGAACTGAATTACTATCAGGATGGAATGAGAATCAGATAGGAATGATTGGATTCTACTGCTATATGTATTATCTCATTTCGATGTCTGGTAAAATGTCGTTTAAAAAAGCCACCATAGGAATAGCTATAACCGTCGTATACACCTCTTTGCTTTTCCTAACAAAATCCCGTTCTGTCTTATTGTTTATCATAATTGCCATTTTTGTTTTTTATTTTGAAAGTGGAATTAAGTCGTTTTTTAGAAGTAAAAGTTCGTTGTTTTGGGCTCTGTCCGTACCTTTAATTGTAGCTGTCGTTGTTGTTTTATTCCCCAAAGCCTCTTTCTTTGATATTATTACAGATCTGAGTTCTCGTTTCTTGGATAAGAGCGAATCCACTAATGGCAGAGCAGAAATTTGGAGTCAAGCATTTAGGCATTTATCGGAGACTTCTTTTCTTGGGTGTGGAGTATTCGAGATTAATTATCATAATTCTGCAGTTGCAGTCCTTGACGTTTTTGGTATAATTGGATATATATGCTGGTTTAAGCTTTTTAAAAAACCGTTAAGTCATATGAGGGATTTCTTCTTCGATGATATTGTTTTCGGTTGTGTAATGGCTTTCCTAATCATTTTCTGGCAACAGTCTTTTGAACTGGGTTTTGTAGAACCTTACCCAAATATGATTCCTTATATGATACTAGGTATTGGATTAGGCCGCGTTAAGACTATTCGGGAGAATTGCTGATATTCGTACTATTAATCATTCTTAGTTAAGGATTTTGTCGAGTTAATATTACAAGAAAGTGGGACCATTAGTAAGTGTCATCATACCTGTGTATAATACAGGACCGTATCTTAAGAGGTGTATAGGTTCCATTAGTACTCAAACGCTTCGGGATATTGAAATCATTATTATTGATGATGGGTCTGAGCATACAACTGCTGACATGTGTGACCAGCTAGCAGCATCCGACAGCCGTATACGGGTTCTACATAAAAAGAACGAGGGAGTAAGTGTGGCAAGAAATGTTGGACTGTCGATGGCATTAGGGAAGTATATTGGCTTCGTAGATTCCGATGATTGGATTGCATCTGAAATGTATAATGCATTGTATACTATTGCGGAAAAAGGTGCGTACGACATCATCATGTGTGATGCTTTGACTATTCTAGATGGCAAGAAAGAAACAGTTGATACGTTCACTCAAATCAAACAATCATCATGGCTATCGAAGCAAGATATTACTCCAGATATGCTTTGCGAAGTAGCCGGTTCTGCCTGTCGCGCTCTATATAGTCGTGGTTTTATTGAAGCAAACAGCATCTCCTTCCCGGTTGGGTTGAAATTGTCAGAAGATCGCATTTTTAATATCTCTGCGCTAGGAAACTCCAAGGGTTTTTATTATCTAAAACAACCGTTCTACTATCGTTATGTCCGTAAAGGAAGTGCCGCATACGGCTATCATAGCGATGCCGCAGTAATAATTACGAAGGCTTATTCAGAGATAGAAAAGATTCTTAAGGAATCATGGAACGGGAGTTCTTATATCAATGCTTATAAGAAGCAAGAGGTGGCTTCATTCTATGGTGCAATAAATGCAATCTATTCGCCCAACGGCTTAACACTTTTAGAAAGATATGCTAAGATGGTAGAATTATGTAATAATAAAGAGTTTCTACAAGTTTTGTCTGATACGGGAGTATCTGACAAAAGAGCAAGATTGATTCGCGGCCGTCTTTTTCATATTTTGTGTTTGCTGACTTGCTTCATTAGACTAAAACAATCTTTATAAAACCAATGCAATTATTACTGTTTATTTCGCGTTCACTCGATTTCATCCATCAATAACAGTAAGTAGATGAAAGTGAACATTTCTAATATTCGTGATTGCTTTGGGTGTGGTGTGTGTGCTTCATCATGCCCAAAGAAGATAATTGCTATTGATTTGAATAAGAATGGCTTCTATGAACCGCGAATAGTTGAAAACGTTAGGTCTTGTAATGGCTGTGGTATCTGCCTTGATGTTTGTGCATTCGCTCATGATTCATTAGCTCTGAAAAGTACGGTGGTAAAATCATGGGCGGCATGGAGCAATGATGAGGATGTTCGCAGAAAGTGTTCTTCAGGTGGTATTGGTTTCGAAATAGGTAAGCAGCTTATTGAGAAAGGCTATAGTGTCGTTGGTTGCCGTTATGATATTCAAGAACAACGTGCAAAGCATTATATAGCTACAACTGTTGAAGAATTGATACCTTCAATTGGCAGTAAGTACATCCAGAGTTTTACAGAAGAAGCGTTAAAACATATTGACTATAGGCATGGTAAGTACCTAGTTTCAGGCACTCCTTGTCAAATCGATTCTTTTAGACGGATGATCCAAAAGTTCAAGTGTGAAGAGAACTTCATATTAATGGATTTCTTTTGCCACTGCGTTCCTTCTATGCATGCCTGGAAGAATTACATCAAGATGTTGGAACCAAAGATAGGTAGAATTACCTATGCATCATGGCGTAATAAGTTTGAATATGGATGGCATGATTCGTGGCTGATGGGATTAGATGGTGAAAAGACCTCACGGCCAGTTAATTGGCACGATAGCTACAATTCATTAATTAAAGAAAAAAAGAGTTTCATACAAAGCAGAAAAACACAAGGTGATTGGTTCTACAAGATGTTTCTTGGAGATCATTGCCTCGGTCCCCAATGCCAGTATCAATGTAAATATAAATATGACAGATCGTCAGCCGATATTCGCATTGGTGATTTGTGGGGACCAACATATGACAAAGATGAAAAAGGTACAAGTGCACTTGTTTGTTTTACGGACAAAGGACTTGACGTTATTTCAGAATTGAACGATGTATCGTTGGTAGAGCACCCATTTGCTGTTATCGCAGAAGGTCAAATGAAGGAAAATGCCCAAGCCTCAAAGGACTACAATAAAGTGATGTGGCTATATCGTCATAGCATTTATCCGTCTCGTTTGTTTTGGACGCTCTTTTTTGATATTCCATTTTATGCCCAACGAATCAACCACCATTTCCGGAAGCTGTTATCTATATGAAGAAGAAAAGGGTAGGTATCATAACCATGCACAGAGTGATGAATGCAGGTTCTGCGCTACAGGCATACGCTTTACAAGAAAAAGTAAGGCAGTTAGGTTATGATGTGGAGATAATTAATTACGAGTTTCCATACCAAAGTCTTTCAACGATTCAAAGGATTGTTTTGTGGTGGAAAGAATTCATAAAATTGTTCATCAAACCACACCAGTATGATGTGCTATATCATCGGTTCCGAATAAAGTATCTAAATACCACAAAAAGGCTTTTTACAAAAGAAAACATACAAACTAATCCTCCCAAATATGATGTCTATATGTCAGGGAGCGACCAGATTTGGAACCCACGATGGACAGATGGAGACACTAACTTTATGTTAGGGTTTGCACCGGAAAACGCAAAGAAAGTTGCTTACTCTTCCAGTTTTACTCAAAAAAGTATTCCAGATGAATTCCGAGAGCAATTTGCAAGGTGTTTAAACAGATACGACTATTTAACCGTGCGCGAGGAGTCAGGCATTAAGATTATTAACGATCTAATCGGAAAGGATATAACAAATGTATGTGATCCAACATTATTGCTTAATAACGACGAGTATAGGGAAATAGCCGATTGTTCATTAATCAAGATTGACGAACCGTTTATTCTTGTTTACGTTCTTGCCTATATGAATAACCCATTTCCCCAAGTCTACAATATTGTTAAGAGGGTTAAGGAAACGTTGAATTGCAAAGTATGTTATCTTAGTTGTAATCCGGAAGACTCTGACTGCACAGATAATATACAAATCCCAGATGTTGCTGTCTCAGAGTTTCTCTGGCTTTTTTCGCATGCCAAATTTGCGATTGTTTCCTCCTTTCACGGTGCGGCATTTTCAATCATTAATCACATCCCGTTTTTTGCCATCGCAGATAAACAAAACCCTGCCGACGATCGAGTGTCCACACTGCTTAAAAGTGTGAACCAGGAATATTCTATGCTTTCTTATGATGCTAATCCAGGTGCGAATCTGATTCTGTCAAATAGAATAGTTAGCACAGAAGCTTCAATAGAACCGATTAGAACTCACTCGTTAAAGTGCTTGAAAGAAATGCTTTCAATTGAAAAATAAAGAAGTTGTATTATAACACATGATGGATACTAATAACACTCCTTTAGTCTCTGTAGTTATGCCGGTTTATAATGGCGAGCGCTACCTTCGGGAAGCCATTGAGAGTATTCTTTCTCAGACATATACGAATCTGGAGTTAATAATAATAAATGATGGCTCTCAAGATGCTTCGGAGGATATTATTAAGTCTTATGCCGACTATCGGATAGTATACCTTATAAATGAGCAGAATTCTGGTATATGTATTACACTTAATAGGGGACTTGATGTTGCCCGGGGAAAATACATTGCAAGGATGGATTGTGATGATATTTCAATGCCCGAACGGCTTCAGGAGCAAGTGAACTTTCTAGAACAGAATGCTGAGATTGGGATTGTGGGGTCTGATATCATAATGTTTGGTGAAGATCGTGAGGACCGCTATTTCGACTTTGTCCATGATAAGGATCAATGTAAAGCAGGTGTTCTTTTCAACTCTCCATTTGCTCATCCCTCTGTGATGTTTCGTGCAAACATAATAAGAGAAAACAATCTACATTACAACGATCAATATAGAGGACGAGAAGATTTTGAAATGTGGTATCAAATGTCCAAGGTCTGTGATTTTGCTAACCTGCCATGTGCTTTGTTAAGATATAGAGTGCACAAAGGCCAAATAACGCAGAACAGGACGCCGAATGAAGATGCTAAATCAATAGCTTTTATTCGACAAAGATTTGAACAATATAAACTCAATGCAGAAGAGCAAGAATCTATTATAGACTATTGTTTGATGAGATGGTCAGCAGTTGATGACTTAAAAATATGTCATTTATACTCGTCTTTTAAAAAGGTGATCAAGCATCGTAGTTCTTGTTCCTCGCCCTCTTACCACAAAGCTATGCAAATAACCCTTTCCAAGGCGCTTGTATATGCAATGAATCAATCGCCCCTGGTGTCACAATCCAGAGCGAAAGTCTATTCAAAAGCTTTAGTTGCCGGAATCATGCCCGTAGATTGGTATTGTAAGTTTTTGTATAATGCATACTTAAGATGAAAGTATCTATTATAGTACCGGCATATAATGTAGAGCATTATATAACTACGACAGTAGAAAGTTTGCAACGACAAATTGATGCTCCTGATTTTGAGATAATCCTTGTGGATGATGGCTCGACGGATAGAACATCTGTCCTTTGTGACGAATTCAAGAAACAAGATTCTCGCATAGTTGTCATACATAAGGCCAATGGTGGACTCTCATCGGCAAGAAATACAGGAATAGATGTGTCTACTGGTGAGTATCTGCTTTTTGTAGATGGTGATGATTGCCTTGATTCCTCGACCCTCTCAAGTTTAGCAAAAGCAGCCAATAATAATCCAGAATGCGATATTATTCAGTTTAGATACGAAGAGGTAAACCCTGCTGCACCTTTTGGCCATAAAGTGAATCAAGAATTAGTTGACTTCATGATTATTAGTGAAGAACAAGAATTCTTTATTCAACTTTATAAACTTGGGGGCGTCGCCGCCTCAGCTTGTACAAAGTTGATCAAGAAGTCTACACTTGCCCACCTCAGGTTCAAAGAGGGCATTATTCACGAAGATGAATTGTTTACGACACATCTTTTGTCGCAATGCTCCCAAATCGGCTATTGTGCCAATGAGTTTTATAAATACGCGATGCGCAAAGGTAGCATACAGCATTCTGGATTCTCCCAAAAACGCTTAGACGCAATTCGGGTCAGAGAAGATAGAATAGCGTATTTGACAAGTAGAAGCTATGATCAAGCATTACAGTTGTTTGAAAATCAACTGAAGCTCAATTTATACCTGCTTTGGAGTGAGGCTTATAAGGCCAGAGATTTAGAATCATGTGAATGGTTGGAAAACAGAATAGAAAAGTATTCTGGTCATGGTTCTCGCATTGAGTTAGTGGCATCATATACAGTCAAAAATGTTTTAAGAGCTATTCTCCAAAAAATTCGAAATGCCAAGATAAAATATATGGAATCCAAACTGCATAAAAAAAGGCAGAAGGAAATCAACCATAAAAGTTTTTCTATCATCTCGAACAATTGTTGGGGCGGGTTAGTTTACCAATATTTTGGCCTTCCATACGATACTCCTACAATTGGCTTGTTTTTTATGGATGATGACTATATAAGATTCCTTGAACGATTGGATTATTTTCTTAAACAGCCACTGAAGTTTATTTCAGTAGAGCAGTCACGATATAAAGATATACTAATAAAAGAATCTACGTTTAAAGCAAACTACCCCATCGGTCTGCTTGATGATGTAGAGATACATTTCCTTCATTATCATTCAGAAGAAGAGGCTCGTTCAAAGTGGGAAAAACGCCTTCCCCGACTCAATAAAGGCCGGCTTCTTGTTAAGTTTTCCCAGCGATCATCCAGTTCCGCTGATTTACTAGATCGCTTCGAATCCCTTCCATTCAAGAATAAAATTTGTTTTACGGCCAATGAACGACCAGGCTCTATCTTTGTCACCATCCCCGAACTGCATTTGCTCAATATACAAGGTGGAGATGAAACCCCTTTCGTGTTAGAGAAAGTTAATCTAGTTGAGCTTATCAACGGGATGTCCTAATAGTTGAAATGCTCTCTCGTCAATAATTGTTCAGAGTAATTACATGGAAGAAAATGTAAACAATATCAAGCGAAAGTCACTCACCAGCTTTGCCTGGCGCATGGGCGAGGGCCTGATTGCGGAAGGCATGACGTTTGTCGTCAGCATGATTTTGGCGCGTTTGTTAATGCCTGAAGAGTTTGGTATTGTCGCGCTATCGGGTATATTTTTAGCAATTTTTAGCGTTTTTGCGAATTGCGGCCTAGGACAGGCTTTGATCCAAAAAAAAGAAGTAGACGATCTAGATGCCAATACCGTCTTCTATGCCGGCTTAGGATTATCAGTGGTATTATATGTTGTTTTATTCTGTGGCGCCCCTCTTGTAGCCAAAATCTTTAAGCAGCCTATGGTTGCTCCTTTGATGCGTGTTTCGGGGCTGACCTTATTCCTTTCTTCCTACAATTCGGTCCAGACTGCTGAGATATCCAGAGCGCTCGACTTCAAGAAATTCTTTTTTGTAGGGATTATCTCTTCTTTAGTCTCTGGAGCAGTCGGTGTAGCGATGGCCTTTACCGGACTCGGCGTTTGGGCGCTGATCGGTCAGCAAGTTTCATATCAGTTCACCCGTACCATCGCATTGAATCGTATTATTCGATGGATGCCAAAGTTGCAATTCTCGAAAGAACGATTCCGCTCGTTGTTCTCTTATGGTATTAACCTAATGGGAGCAGGGGTTATTGGTATGGTATTTAACCAGATGAAGGGCTTCCTAATTGGGCTCAAATACCAGCCTGCAGACCTTTCGTATTACAATAGGGGCGAATCCATGCCGAGCATTCTATGCAACAATATCAATGGCACTGTCAACCAAATTATGCTTCCCGCCTTGTCGAAGTTGCAGAATGACCCGGAGGCATTGAAACATGGTATACGTCGTGCAATGATGTTGAGCAGCTATTTGCTGTTCCCCATGATGTTCGGGTTAGTAGCTGTTGCACCCAATATTATTACCATCTTATTTTCGGAGAAATGGCTCCCCTCCGTGCCATTTCTACAGGTGATAGCCGTAGGTTACTGTTTTTCTATCTTAAGTTCAACGAATTTGATGGCAGTAAGTGCTATTGGCAGGAGTGATATTGTCCTTAAACTAGAGTATATAAAGAAACCGTTATTCCTGGCATTACTAATAGGAGCCATGTACATCAGCCCTTTAGCTATTGCAACCGCTGTGTCAGTAAACTATGTTTTTGCCCTGATATTTAATTCATGGCCTAACAAACAATTAATTAATTACAGTCTACTAGAGCAATGGAAGGATCTCTATCCGCAGTTCTTGCTTTCAATATTTATGTCTTTGGTAGTGTGGGGAATTAAGTTTGTTGGATTAAGTTTGTATCTATCATTCTTTGTTCAATTATTTGTGGGTTGTTTGACGTATGTAGGCCTTTCATATTTGTTTAAGTTGGAAGCATTTACTTACGCCAAATCGACATTGAAACAACTGATGAATAGAGGAATCTAAATTATGAATATTAGTATTGTAACGGTTTACGAACCAATAACAAATCTTGGATCTTTCCTTCAATGTTATGCATTGAAACTCTATCTGGAGGAGTTAGGACATAGAGTTGTAGTCGTTGAGAATGTAAGTATATGGAAATCAATAAAGAGTAAACTCTTTACGCTTAATCCCAAGCGGGCATTGCTGTTACGATGGCTCAAGTGCTACTACACATATAAAGACATAAAACGACTTGAAATAGTAAATAAAGAAAAATGGATTCCCTCAGATTCTGATTGTGTTATCTATGGTAGTGATGAAATTTGGAATTTACATAACCCTTATTTCAGAGACGAATTGTTTTGGGGGATTGGTGTTGATATCCCAAAGATTGGATATGCAATTAGTTGTGGCCATATGACAGAGGACGAATTCCGGGGCTTTCCTAGGTGTCAAGAAGCAGTGACGGAATTTCGAGTTGTTTATACCAGGGACAATCGTACAAAAGAGCTTCTGAAGTCAAATATAAATGTTTTTGATGGGCTTGTATGCGACCCTACATTCTTGGTCCCCTTATCACAATTGACGAAAGAAATAAAGCTACCAGATAAGAGATATCTTCTCGTTTATACCTATGGCTTGTCCAATGAGCATATATCTTATGTTAAACGCTTTGCAAGTGAAAACAATTTACTTATTGTTTCTCCTTGCTTTTGGCACATTTGGGCAGACAGAGTTATTGAATGCTCCGCACTCCAGTTCTCATCCCTCATTCAAGGAGCGGAATATGTTTTTACTACAACTTTTCATGGCGCAGTTTTTACAATGCTTAACCATAAGCGTTGTGCTATATACGCTCAAAGAGAGAAAGTTAAAGAACTCGTGGCAGGCTGTGGGGTGCAGCGACTTCTTATTGATGACGATACAGACTATCTAGCATTTAGCGAGATTATCAAATCTGCCTTTCCCACAATTACATTCGAATCCTCCCTTGAAAAACAAAGAAATCAATCAAAGAAATTGTTGAATAATACATTGAATCAAATCAAATTATGGGCAGAATAAAGAACCTGTTTAATATGATTCCTCTGTTTTATAAGCACAGATATCTGTTGCATCTCTATCTAAGCGACATGAAGGATTATCTGTCAAACTCTTGCTATAATACAGAGAATACAGAGTGCTTAGCGACAAAAATACGACTGCTGACCCATGCGATAGAGAAGGGGTTATCATTACCTGATTGCCGTAAAGGTTTTGGAAGACAGAAAATACTCGAGTTGATTGAATTGTGCGACCAATATGAAAGGGCTTCCTTACAGAAAGACCAACAATCTGTAGAGCAGGCATATGGGGTGGTTAAAGCCTATATAGCATTCCATCGGGACGACGAATCTGACTTGTCTTTTATTCCTCAGGAAGCTTTTGATCGTGCATTGAAAAGTTCATTTGAAGCAGGGACCAAGGTATTGAAAGGAGAGATTGATCCATCTCTTTTTAAAAGGGTAGCAGAACATAGACATAGCCTTCGCTATTTTTCTTCTGTTCCTGTGTCGCCACAAGATATAGAAGCCGCTGTTGCGTTGGCTCAAACAGCGCCAAGTGCATGTAATCGACAACCGGTCCATGTATATGCTGTTACTAGTTCTGAGAAGATAAAACAGATAGTGAATTTGCATGGAGGTATTCGTTCATTTGTAAATCCATCGGTAATATTTGTCATCACGGCAGATAGAACCCTTTACCAAGGTGAATATGAGAGAAATACGGTTTTTGTAGATGGAGGTATCTTCTCAATGAACATGCTATATGCGTTAGATTCTGTTGGAATCGCTTCTTGCCCAGCTATATGGGGAAATAACCCAGAGGACGATCGGTTACTAAGAAATATTGCTGGCATATTGCCATTCCATACTATTATAAATCTTATTGTTGGCGGATACTATCCTGATGAATCTTATAAGGTTGCAGCATCCTCCAAACGAGAAACTAAGCAAATTTTGTCAATTGTATAAAACTAGAAGCGAGAGGAAGAAAACGCGATATTGAATACTATTATTGAATTCGCTCAAGCTATCAATAGCTTCCCCTTTTAGGATAAGGAATCATGTATGGATTGGAACACGACCAATCATCTTTAATAGTGTTGAGTTAGGAAACAGATGCATAGCGGTGGCAGGCCCTTCTCCAGAAATCTTTTCTTCCAGAGAACTTATTTGACTGTCTGCCAGCAGAACTTCATTAATCATATGTGGAACGGAATTGTGTAGTATTTTTATGCTTAATTATAATAATCGAATCGCGCGGCGTTGGAACAATCTCATCCGAGAGTTGTTTTTGTTACCACGTATGAGAAGACGGCTTAAGAATAAAGATGTAACCATTCTGGCCAACAACTGCAATGGAGGCTTTATCTACCACGATTTGGGCCTTCGGTTCTGTTCGCCTACAATCAATATGTTCTTCTACAATGACCATTTCTTCGCATTTCTTGAGGATTTGGACTATTACCTTGGCCAGGAACTACGATTAGCTGAGCATCCTCTGTACACGGGCATTGAAAAAGATTATCCCATCTGTGAACTTGGGGAAGGCAAAAAACGTATAGAACTGCATTTCCTTCATTACGATAGTTTTGAGGATGCAAAGAACTGTTGGGATAAGCGTAAGGCACGAATGAATAAAGACAACATGTTTGCTATCTTTTCATTTTTCGATATTGAGGATGAAGAGTGGCTAAAGCGTTTTGATCGCATCCCCATCAAGAATAAAGTGGCATTCATAGAGCGCCCTCTCCCGCAATACAAATATGCATTCTACATTAAGGGTTATGAGAAAACCGGCTTGGGGCTGCTGAATGAGTACGAGAATTTGTGGGGATGTCGCAAATATGACCAGTTTGACTATGTTAACTGGTTTAATTCAAACGAAAAATAGTTGTATAAGAACAATGATAGCCGGAAAATCCATCTATGTCGACCAATTATCTAATTAAAAATGATTCCTAAAATAATACATTATTGTTGGTTTGGTTATGGCCCCAAGTCGCCATTGGCGTTAAAATGTATTGAATCTTGGAAGAGCCATCTTCCGGACTATCAGATAATAGAATGGAACGAAGATCGGTTCGACGTTAATCAGAATCAATATGCAAAAGAGGCTTATGAGAATCATAAGTATGCTTTTGTCGCAGATTACGTTCGACTATATTCCCTTTATGCGTATGGAGGTATCTATATGGATACGGACGTTGAAGTTATCGGTAGTTTTGATCCTTTTTTACATCATCATGCTTTTTTAGGATTTGAAACGGATGGTAATGTTCAAACAGGTATGATGGCTGCAGAAAAAGGGTCAGTTTGGGCGAAGGCATTACTTGATCAGTATGAGAGACGACACTTTATTCTTCCTGAAGGTGGCTATGATTTGACTACAAACGCTGTTGTCATAACCCAGTATATGATTGAACAAGGTCTTATTCGCAATAATTCTTTCCAAGAGTTTCCTAAACTCTGTACGTTGTATCCAACAGAGTATTTCTGTCCGAAAGATCATCGCACTGGATTGATTCATTGCACTGAGAGCACGGTCTGTATTCATCATTTTGAGGGATCTTGGACAAACCATTCTTGGTTTGAGACCTTTCGCCACTCTCTCAAAGTGTCATTGGCAAAGTTATTTGGAGGTCATATTATCTCGGTATTGTCAGATATCATTACACTTCGCATATTTAGAAAGAGAAATGTGTAGCTGATTCAAGTATTTGTCATTGTTTTATCTCGGTTGGTTATTCTATTATGCCTCGTATCTCTGTTCTCATGGGCATTTACAACTGCGCCCCCTATCTACAGCAAGCCCTTGACTCTTTATACGCGCAGACATACCAGGACTTCAAGATAATCCTTTGTGATGATGGTTCGACTGATGGTACTTACATTATTGCAAAGGCCAATGCTGATACGCATAGCAATGTCGTTCTTATCCGGAATGAGCGCAATATGGGCCTGAATTATACCTTGAATCACTGTTTAGAGTATGCTGATACTGAGTTATGTGCAAGAATGGACGGGGACGACATCTCATTGCCAACAAGGTTTGAGGAAGAAGTAAAGTTCCTGGATGAGCACCCAGAGTATGCCTTCGTTAGCACACCAATGGAGTATTTCGACAATGATGGAGTATTCCGTTCAGGGAGATGCTACGCGCACGAGCCGATGACAAAAGACTTTGCGAAGGGTACCCCGTTTTGTCACGCTCCATGTATGGTCCGGATAGAGGCCTACGATGCAGTAGGAGGGTATTCTGATGAGCTACGTTTACGTAGAGTTGAAGATTATCATCTTTGGATCAAGATGTATGAAAAGGGGTTCAAGGGATATATGCTCGGAGAACCGCTGTATATGATGCGGGATGATAGGAATGCTCAATATAGGAGAAATTTCCAAAACCGCAAGAACGAAGCTTATGTCCGGTACATGGCATGTAAAACATTTAAATTGCCGGTGCTTTCGTATGTTTATTGCTTAAGACCTATTCTGGTTGGTCTTCTGCCGAGCCGGATTTATTCTTATTTGCATCGAAGAAGATAATAGCTTATGAAAAAGAAAAGAATCTGCTTCATTGTAGCTATACCAGGAACAGCTCAAGCGTTTTTGGCCGATCACATCAGATCACTTTCTGGAGAATATGATGTCTTCCTTGTTGCCAATTCAGAGAAGCCATTGGCAATTGCCGATTTGCCTTTGGCCGGATATCATATCGTTGGCATTGAGCGCGGAATCTCGATACTCAAAGACGTTAAAGGCGTATTGGGGCTTCGGCGGTATTTCAACGAGATGCATTTTGACGCGGTCCACTCAGTAACGCCCAAGGCTGGATTATTGACCGCCCTCGCTGGATCTATGGAAAGAGTTCCTATACGGGTCCATATTTTCACCGGCCAGGTTTGGGCAAACAAGAAAGGATTCTCCCGGTGGTTGCTTAAGTTGATGGACAAGATTATCGCTAATTTGGATACGCATATTCTTGTGGATGGCGAGGGGCAAAGGAGGTTTTTAATCAAGAACCGTGTGGTTTCTGAAAGCAAGTCCTTAGTCCTTGGTAAAGGATCTATAAGCGGAGTTAACTTAAATCGGTTTTCACCATCGAGTGAAGCAAGGAATAGTGTTCGTACAGAACTGAATATTTCAGAAGGCACAATCGTTTTTGTCTTTTTGGGGAGGTTGAACCATGATAAAGGGATGTTTGAGCTTTTGCTGGCCTTTGATCGACTTGCTAAAGAGTATAAAAGTGTTTATCTATTGCTCGTTGGACGTGATGAAGAAAACATCTCAGACCATTTCTCGGAGTATGATCATATTGCGCCGAAGGAGAATTTCTGTTATTTCGGCCCGACAAACGAACCTCAAAGGCTATTGCAGGCTGGAGATGTTTTTGTCCTTCCAACCTATCGAGAGGGATTCGGATCAAGTGTTATCGAGGCATCGGCCTTAGGCCTACCTGTTATATGTTCAGATGCATACGGGGTAATGGATGCCATGGTTGATGGTGTAACCGGACTCCGTTGCAGAGTCGGTGATTCAGAGAGTCTTTACAGGGCCATGCTCTCATATGTTGAGAACCCTGAATTGATAAAACAGTATGGGGAAGCGGGGAGAAGACGCGTTGCTGCAGATTATGACGGTGCGAATATGTCAAGGCTTTGGGTAGAATTTTACCGGCGTATTCTTCCGGCTGATTGACTTGTTTCTTTATGATTTACGAAATAACACATTTTTTGCAAGATAAGGTCCCGTTTGTATGGGCATTTGTGGAATGGGTGAACTCCGTTCTGTTTCAACTTCGTTATGGCCGGAAAGAATCTAGAATTCATGATATTCTCCAGCGCTATCCTGGTTTTTCGGAGGTCGATGGGGTTTATGTCCCTGAACTAGCCCGTTTTTTTTATACCCAGCCCGAGGAAGCGTTCCGTTTCTTCAAGCCACATGCTTTCGATGAGAAGACCTTACGGGTTCTTCAACGACGAAAGTCTTTTTTGATGTTTTGTGTTCGTGATCCTGAGAGCAGAATTGTCGGGTACTTCTTTCTGAGGAGTTTCTTTATCGGAAAGGCATTTTTAGGGAAAATGGTAGATCTGAATGCCCAGGGTAAAGGCATCGGCACTCAGATGTGCCTATGTGCAATGGAAATCTCCGAGGCGCTGGGACTGAGGATGTTTGAAACCATATCCAAAGATAATATTGCGTCTCTCCGATCAACTGAGAAGGTCCTGAATGTGCGCATTGTCGAGGAGATGGAGAACGGCTATCTGTACATCGAGGATTTGGGAATAAAGACCGAATAATAGACATGTGGTTGAAGTTCATTTTTGATCGATTCGTCTCCTTTATTGGCCTATTGTTTTTGTGGCCTGTGTTAGTCGTGGTCGCCATCCTCATCAGGGTTAAGATGCCTGGTGGACCTGTCTTCTTCATGCAAGATAGGGTTGGACTTGGAGGCAAACTATTCAAGTGCCACAAGTTTCGCACAATGACAGTAAAGCACAATGGATCTACGGTTTCGGTTGCCGGGGATTCACGCATCACTCCACTAGGGGCGAAGCTGCGACACTGGAAACTAGATGAGTTGCCTGGACTATGGGACGTGCTTATCGGTAAGATGAGTTTCGTGGGGCCTCGGCCGGATGTTCCCGGGTATGCGGACAAGTTGATGGGAGATGATCGTGACGTGCTGAAGCTTCGGCCCGGGATTACCGGACCGGCGACTTTGAAGTACCGATTGGAGGACGAGATGATTGCAGCCTATGTTGCGGAGCGCCAGGAAGCTGGTGATACCCGGACGTCCCAGGAGATAGCTGAGGAGTATAACGACAAGATTATATACCCCGACAAGGTACGCCTAAACTGTTATTATTATCGTCACTATTCTTTCTTGAAGGATATCCAGATGATTCTCTGCACGGTGCTTGGGAAGAAGATGGAGTATGCTGGAGAATTGATTTAGCATGTCCTTTTCTAAGTTTCAGATATACACGCTGTAATCGGATCGGTTCTTTCATCAGTTATACATAGTATCATACAGTTACCTGCCAAAACACAAGCTTATGGCTAACATTAATAATCCTAACTGGCTAGAACGCTTCATCTCCGGCCACTTTAGTAAGCGGGTTTTCCCTTACTGGTGCGTCGTGCTGGCAGACACGGCGATCGTGTTTGTGTCGACCGCTTTCGTCTATTGGGCATTCCATCGGACCGGAGTGATGTTCGAGCACCGCTTCTCGCTACTGTACCTTATGCTGCTGTACTCCATCCTTAGCTGGATCGGAGCCCGGGCGTTCCGGACTTACTCTGGAGTGGTACGGTATTCCGGGTTCGTGGACCTGCTCAAGGTGGTGTATGCCAATGCATTGACCTGCGGATTGGCGGTCGCGGCGCACTACATTTTCAAGCATTTCGGGGTCTGGTCGATGGCGGAAATGAGGCCGCTGCAAATCTTCGCGACGTTCGTCCTGGCGGCGATGCTGATGCTCGTGATGCGGATGATCGTGAAGACGCTCTATGACGTCGCGAACTCTAGCTCTCAGGCGATGCGGGTGCTGATTTATGGGGCCCTGACCGGCGGCGCGGGAGTAGCGAAGTACATCCGCTCGGAGAATCCGGCGCGGTTCGAGCTTTGCGGCTTCATCACGCACGAGAAG
>Ga0247609_10002178_pt1 | contig 21231 bp, 19 predicted proteins | sample 172DNAGHGlowgp2_FD_193487 | JGI IMG/M metagenome (GOLD analysis project Ga0247609, IMG submission 193487) | Sheep rumen microbial communities from Palmerston North, Manawatu-Wanganui, New Zealand - 1728 DNA GHGlow gp2 | ecosystem: Host-associated > Mammals > Digestive system > Stomach > Rumen ...
AACTCTGGATGACCACAGGCTTTCATACCATATCCGGATGGCGGAGTTTACAGGAACGCTTTGCAGCGGAGACCTTCTGCCGATGAAAGCCACATACGCTCTTGCTTCAAAAAAAGCTGGTCCACGCCCAGGCAGAACTGACCGGGATGAGGCACTTATGATGCTCACCCGCAGATACTTCCGTAGCCGCCAGCCTGCCACTCTGGAGGATTTTGTGTGGTGGTCCGGCCTGAACATCAGCGACTGCAGAAGGGGAATAGAACTCCAGAAAGACTATATCCGCAAAGAGAGATGGAATGGCCGTGACTTTTTCCTCACCGATGACTGCCGCACCAGAGGTTTCCGCAGCGGCAAGTTTCTTCTGATTCCTCCGTACGATGAATACCTGATTGGCTACAAGAGCCGTGATGTTGTCCTTCCACCTGAATTCCGCCACAAGGCCCACAACAACAGCGGCATCTTCCAGCCCATTATCGCCCGCGACGGCATAATCTGCGGCAACTGGGCACCGTTCAAACCACAACTTCAGGCGGAATTCTTCATTCCGTCCACACCCGTTGCCAAACATTGCAGCTCCACAAAATCCTATCCGGAGCCCCTCCAGCACACCTGGCAGGTTTACACCCGTTTCAGAAACGCGTAGCAGCTTTTTTCCTCAATTTTTTCCTGTAATCTGAAACAAGGCACAGAAAGTCATCGTTGATGGCCGCTGAAATCTTTGCCATAGTTTTCATTGTGAAAGGATGTACTCCGCTAAGCCACTTGGATATTTCAGATTCTTTCTTGCCGAGTCTTCTGGCAAACTCAACTTGGCTCCACCCTTTTCTTTCAAGGACATTGTGCAAAACCGTCGCTATGTCATAGGAATAACCTACTTCATATGAAGTTTGCGGTGGAATGCCTTTTAGAATTTCGGCAAATAAGGGATCTACATACTTGGTGGCCATATAGCTATATTTCCAGATTAATGTTCATTATTTTGTCTTCCAGTACGACACCGCATTCTTCCAAATTCATCAACTCTTTATCTATCTTTTGAAGAGTTTCCACACATTCTTTTAGCCATTTATCTTCTTGGTAAGTCCTTGTTCTCTTAATACCTCCATTCCCCAATATCAAAAGTTTGTCAGACAATCTTATGCAATAGAGCCTTAACGTTTCTCGTATATGTCCAGATTCCTTGACTTCCAGAGGAATCGCAACCACTCTATCATCTACTTTCCCTTCACTTCTGAAGAAGTTTTCTGAATACAATTTTATTAAATAATTCCTTTCCATCAAAGCAAATTCTTAACTATTTAGTTAAGTTTTCCCTTTTCTGAATGGAAAGATAATGCTATGAATGGGTGCTCTGCAAGCAAATACGTACATTTTACCTTGTCCGCCCTGAAGATTTTGCCTTTCTGACGCAAAATGGGCTCTTTTCTGCGATTCTCAGCGACTATACTTTGCCTTGTTTTCCTGACTGAAATACTTGTCCCTGGCTTTTTTCTCGGCCCTTGCCTTCTTCACACTGCTGAAGTACGATATCAGACTTCTCTGGCAGCTTCTTATTAAACGAAACTATTTTTCAAGTCTCTCATTTTTCGTATTTTTGTTTACGGAAGTCAATATAAACTGAGATCCTAAGCATGGAAAAGCTATCTATACGTAAATTAGTCGATGGATATCACAAAGCATTCATTGATGCTACTCATGAATCAGATCCTACTTATTCACCAAGCTTACTCTCTAATTCTCATGGGAAAAAGGTATTAACTGCTATTGAAAAAGAACTTAAGGGATGCGATGATTGGTTTATAAGTGTTGCTTTTATTACAATGGGTGGAATTGCTCCTTTACTTGGGACTCTTAAAGATTTAGAAAAGCAGGGAACTAAGGGGCGCATTCTTACAACTGATTATCTTATGTTCAGCGATCCTAAGGCACTGGATAAACTTTCATCTCTTACAAATTTAGATGTTCGAGTTTTTAAAACAGGAGAGAATAATCTAGGATTCCATACAAAGGGATATATGTTTCATAATGGTGACGATATACGTATCATTGTTGGAAGTTCAAATTTGACACAGGATGCAATTACAAAGAATCACGAGTGGAATACTAGGTTAGTTTCATCTTCTTCAGGGGCTTTTGCTAAAGATATAGAATCTGAGTTTAATGATCTTTGGAACTCATCTGTATCTTACATAGAGTATAGAGATGAATATTCAAGACTTTATGAGAATAGCCGTATTGAGAGAGAAGACTTATCAAAGCTTACAAGAACCTTAGACCTTGGCTATTCTCATGTTCTGCAACCTAATTCAATGCAAGAGGCTTTTATCTATAATATTGAAGAAATTATTAATTCAGGAGGAAAGAGAGCATTATTAATATCAGCTACTGGTACAGGTAAAACGTACGCTTCTGCATTTGCTATTAGAAAGCTGTTTGCAGATAATATTCTTAAAGGGAAAAAAGCTCTGTTTCTTTCTCATAGAGAACAAATTAATCGCCAAGCTCTTAAAAGCTATAGGCGTATTTTTGGTGCGAATGTTAAGATGGAACTCCTTAGTGGAACAAATAATGATATATATAAAGCGAGAGCATCCACCTTTTTGTTCTCTACCATGAATATGATGGCAAAGGATAGTATCCGAGAACAGTTTAGTCCAAATGATTACTCTGTCATTGTATTGGATGAATGCCATAGAAGTGGTGCTGAGAGTTACCAAAAGATAATTAGATATTTTCACCCTGAATTGCTTTTAGGAATGTCTGCTTCTCCTGAAAGAACAGATAGCTTTGATGTCTTTAAGTTGTTCGATCATAACATTGCTTGTGAAGTTCGTCTTCAACAAGCTTTGGAAAATGACATGCTTTGTCCATTTCATTACTTTGGCATAACTGATTTAGAAATTGAGGGTGAGAATATAAGTGACTTATCTCGTTTTCGCCATCTTACTTCAGACAAAAGGGTAAAATATATTATTGATAGGGCTGAATATTATGGATATAGTGGTGATCGGGTAAAAGGTCTAGTTTTTTGTAGTCGTAAGGAAGAAGCTAGAGAACTTAGTAATAAGTTTAATGCAACTGGACGTTATAATACAATTATGCTTTCTGGGGATGACTCTCAGCAAGATAGAGAAAATGCAATAGACCGTTTGGTTTCAGATTCACGTCAAGACAAGTTAGATTATATATTTACTGTTGATATTTTTAATGAAGGCGTTGATGTTCCTGAAATTAATCAGGTTATTCTTCTTCGTCCGACAGAATCACCAATAATCTTTGTTCAACAGTTGGGTCGAGGACTTAGAAAAGCCGAGGGGAAGGAGTTCGTAATAGTCCTTGATTTTATTGGTAATTATCAGACTAACTACATGATTCCTATAGCTCTATCCGGAGATAGAACGGGGAATAAGGATAATATTCGCCGATCAATAATGGAGGGCAATAATATTATAAGAGGAGCGTCTACTATTTATTTTGACGAAATTTCAAGAGATAGGATTTATAAATCTATAGATACGGCTGATCTTAATCAAATAAAATTGCTAAGAAAAGAGTATCAGTCACTTAAATATAAACTTGGTAGAATTCCTCATTTAAAAGAGTTTGATGAAATGGGAGAATTGGATCCTCTTCGTCTTATAGATAAGAAGGGCTCATATCAGGCCTTTCTAAAGGATTATGAGGATGATTTTACAGAAAAATGGTCTGAAGATCAATATAAAATTCTTGAATTCATTTCCCGCAAGCTCGCTCCCGGAATGAGAATACATGAGTTAACCCTTTTACGATTCTTATTAGAAAAGCCTGAGTTGACTGATTTATGGGAGACACTATTAGAAAAGCAATATGGCTTAAAATTAGATAGTAGCGTACGTGCAAGTGTTATTTCTGTTCTTTCTGGTTGCTTCTTCCGTGGAGAAAGATTTAAGATTGAGTTAGCTCATTCAACAAGTCATGGCTTTGTGCTTTCTGAAGTATTCCAAAATGCGCTTAAAAATAGAGCTTTTTATGAGGCTGTTAAAGAGTTGTTGGATTTTGGTATTTACCGTTATAAAAGAGATTATTCGAATAGCTATGCTGGGACTCAATTTAAACTTTATAAGAAATATACTTATTCGGAAGTATGTTGGCTTCTAAACTGGAAGAAAGAAGAAGTTTCTTTAAATATTGGTGGTTATAAATACGATTCATATTCAAGAACATATCCTGTCTTTATCAATTATGAGAAAGAAGAAGATATTACAGCTACAACAAGATATGAAGACCGTTTTAATGATCCTTCTTCTTTGACAGCCATTTCAAAGAGTAGGCGTACTATTGATTCTGATGATGTTCAAAATGCTATCCATAGTGAAGAACGGGGTATTTTAATGCCTCTTTTTGTTAGGAAGAATAAGGATGATCAAACGTCTAAAGAATTTTATTTTCTTGGTACGATGAGACATAATGGCTATTTGCAACAATTTGTAATGAATGACACAGAGAACGTGACGGCTGTCGAAATTGGTTATAGGCTTGATACCCCTGTCGAAAGCAATCTTTACGAATATTTAACAGAACAATCTTTATGAAAACAATAGAAGTAGTTGCTGCAATTATTAGAAAAGACAATGAGATTTTTGCCACTCAGCGTGGTTATGGTGATTTTAAAGACTGGTGGGAATTCCCTGGCGGAAAGATGGAACTCGGTGAGACTCCCGAAGACGCTCTAATAAGAGAGATTAGAGAAGAGTTATCTACTGAGATAGTCATAGATAAATTTCTACATACAGTCGAGTGGGATTATCCGAAGTTTCATTTAATTATGCATTGTTATATGTGTTCATTAGCGGCAGAAGCTATTCATCTAAATGAACACGAAGCGGCTAGATGGCTTGAAATCAATGATATCTATAGCGTTAATTGGCTACCAGCTGATGAGATATTGCTTCCAATGATTATTAAAGAGTTAGAATCTGATTCTATTGAGAACAAAGACAAGGGAATTAGCGGTGAGGAGTGTGGAGGCCAAGAAGAAACTACATCTAGTTGTAAATCAAATCTTGAGAACGTCGATAATTAATTATCGAGCGTGAACTTGCAATACGGATAGTTTGAACATCCGTAGAAAGAGCCATATTTGCCATGCCTCAGGACTAGCTTGCCTCCGCATCGAGGGCAAATGCCAGATTGTATCTTACTATTCTTCACAAACTTGGTTATGTAGACTTGGCTGATGTGCCGGGATTTTGCGAGTTCGGGGTCTAAACGTATCGATAAGATTTTGTCGCTGAGATAAGAAACTTGCTCCTGGGTAAGAGAGATTTGTTTTCTGCTTGTAATAGCGGGGAGAATATCGCCCCAGTAAATAACATAACTGCAAGGAATCCTGTTGTCTAACTGTGCTTGAGAAGAGAAGGCTATGATTGAGAAAATAGGCAGGCCTTCAAGTTCAGGAAGGGCTTTTTTCAATGCCATGATATGGCTTTTGTTTTGGCGGATAGGATTGTACAGCCTATACTTGTATCCGTATATGTTCTGAGTCCAGTATTCACTGTCTTCAGTACCGAAAATCCAACCATTATAGTACTTTGTTTCAATGACAAAGATGCCATATATGGATACGACAATATGGTCTATCTGCGATGTTTTGTATTTGCCTGGAATCGTGATATCGTTGAGGATGCGGTATTGATCTTCTGGAAGCTGGTTCAGCAGTTTTGAGACATAATACTCTCCACGTTCTCCTTTGGGTTTGAAAATAACCCAGTTAGAGCGTTTTGCAATGAAAATGAATGCAATGACAATTAAAACAATAATTGCCAAAACTATGAGGGACTCGTAATTTGCCGGTATTCTCATTGCCGAGAAATAACAGTTTAATAAAGCATCATTTGCTGAATCATTGCTTCTCTAAAACCAATGCTTTAAAGCCAAGATATTTGTCGTTGATGAAGAAGATTTGATAGGTGTAATTATAACCTCCTGCAGCTTTATTGTCGTGAAGTATTAAATCGTTGTTGTTTAGCCACCACGTTCCTGAATACCCACTTGAGATATAGTTATTGAAGAATTTTTCATAGCTGATGACGGTAGCGGCACCATCGGCTTTGAGAAAGTAATATCCCTTGTAGTTGAGGGTCGTAATGCTGTACCAGTTGCCTGTTATATCACTTTTAAGATTAGCAAATTGCTGGTCTTCTTTGCAATATGTCAGGACTGTGTTCTTGAATTTGAGTTTCAGTTCTGAGGAATTTACAGATACAAGGTGCAAGGTATCGTCGAGGACTTTTCCATCCCAATCGTTCAGAACAATCTTGTTGTCACCACCTTTCCAGTTGCCGGTTAGAGTTTGGGACTCCCAAAAGGTGTTGACACCATTGTTAGTGTTGTCTTGTGCGGAATAGCACGTCTCTTCGTAGTTGCCGCTCTCTTTGAAATTGATGATGTGTGAGAACTTTGTATCAGATAAGAAACCAGTTGGAGTACCTTTCTTGATGACCCATTTGCCGAAAATGAGAGAACTGATAGGCTCAGGTATTCTTTCTTCTTGTAAAATATGTATGACGGCATAGGTGTCCTTTGCGGTTATTGTTATAGTGCACTCTCTTGCTGTATTGGAGGGATTTGCGATGCAGTTGACAGATATGGAGTTGTTGCCTTTGCTGCCACTTGCCTGCGACACAGTGCACCATTGAGATGAAACAATGGCAGTCCAGTTTGCTGAACTGAAAAAAGAAACAGCAGCAGAACCGCCCTCTGCCTTAAAAGATATGTCGCTAGAACTGTCAACTCTTATTATAGGCGTGCTTTCCTTGCTGCAGGCAGCGATTAAAAGAAGTACTAGTATAAGTGTTTGTATTTTAAATATCGTTCTCATGATTCATATCCTTTATACATCTTGCAAATATACTCAATACTTTCATAGATGATAGTATCGCATAGCTTGATTTGTTTTTAATTCATGTTCTGCGTAAATTGCAGTATCCGTGAATAAATATTGGAATTCTTGGTGAGAATTAGTAATTAATAGTATATCAATATGAAACGAATCTATTTGTTTATGGCGCTGATGGTTGCAGCTGTAGTGGCAACGGCGCAGAAGGCTGATGCAAAGATGCAGGCACAGGTTCAGGCACAGATGCAGACACAGACCGTTGGGCAATCCATCGCTGAGCAACAGTATTTCAAGTATATCATTGTTTCCATCACTGGGAATATAAAGAGTGAGGGGATTAAAGTAGATGTTGACGATGGGCAGAATGTAGATAGGCTAAGGGATAAAGATGGGAAGAAAATGACATTCAAGACTCCGGCTGCTGTTCTTATGTATTTTATATCAGAAGGCTGGGAGATGTATGTCAGCGGCTCGTCAACTTCCGGAAGTTCGGCTAGCGGTTTCGGAAGTGTTACAACGGCTCCGTATTGGATTATGAGAAAGCCTTGTACAAAGGAAGAGTTTGATGCCGCTGTTAAGCGTGGCATTAAGTGAGAGCGGTTGGGCTTAAGGATGGGGTCGGTGACAATCAATAAGAATATAATCTATAATCGTTGTGGCAAAGAATTATCGTTGTGAAACCTGTCCGTTCAGGGCAAAGTATGACAAGAATCCTAAGTCTCTGATAGGAAGGTTCTGGAGATGGCATATCAATTTCTGCCCTGGGTGGAAAGGGTATTTCACGCACCAGGATGAAGAGGTGAAGGCATCGCTGAGAGAAAAGTATAACTTCCAGAAGTACAAGTAGGCGATGGTGTTTGCACTTTAATCGGCGATGGCGCTTTGTAAGTAGTTGAATGTCAGTATGCCTGAGAAAAAGCACCCTGCCTTTTTTATGGGGTGCTTTTGGGGATCTGCTGATAGCCAGTTGTTGTTTGCAAGGCGCCATCGCCGAGATTCAGCACTCGGCAGTAGCAAGACATTCATTTAAAAACTGATTCATTTTTTTACAATTCCAGGATTGTACAGGGTCAATTTTACCATTTGGCTTGTTTGGGGTGTTTGTGTGGTGTAGCTTTGATGGGGATTTAGAGACACTGTATTATGGATGAGTTTAAGATTGTGAAAGAAGGTTTTATCGGGGAGATAAAGGGAATTATAGACAAGGCTAGAGAAGGGGCCGTCAGGAGCGTGAACTTCAGCCGTGTTCAGATGTACTGGAATATCGGGCGCAGGATATTTGAGGAAGAGCAACATGGGAAGGCCAGGGCCGAGTACGGGAGCTATCTGATAAAAAGGTTGGCGGAGCGGCTTGAGCCGGAATATGGGAGTGGATTTGGGGTGAGGCAACTGAATTTATGTAGACAGTTTTTCATTACTTATCCAATTGTGCACGCACTGCGTTCACAATTGAATTGGACTAAGTATAAGTTACTTATAGCGATTCCCAATGAAGATAAACGAGAGTTTTACGAACTTGAGGCAGTGAACAATGGATGGAACAGCAGGGAACTTGAACGCCAGATTTACTCAGGCTTGTATGAAAGAGTTCTTATAAGCAATGACAAAGAGTCTGTTCTTGCTGTCGCCAGACGTGATAGAATACCGGAGAACCCTCAAGAAGTCATTAAAGACCCGATGATGCTTGAGTTTTTGGGGTTGGAAAGAAGGCCATCGTACTATGAAAAAGATCTGGAGAGTGCGATAATAGACCATCTGACCGAGTTTTTGCTGGAAATGGGAAAAGGTTTTTCGTTTGTTGCCCGCCAGAGGCGTATAATGCTTGAGGATGACGAGTTCTTTGTTGATCTGGTATTGTATAACAGATTGTTGAGGTGTTTTGTGGTTGTGGAATTAAAGACGGGAAAACTCACACACCAGGATTTGGGGCAGTTGCAGATGTATGTAAACTATTACGACAGGTGCGAGAAACTGGAGGAAGAGAATCCGACTATAGGTATACTGCTGTGTTCCAGCAAGAATGATACTGTAGTAAAAATGGCATTGCCGGCAGATAACAAAACAATTATGGCGAGCCGTTACGAGCTGTATCTGCCGTCTTCTGTCCAGTTGGCCGATGAGGTGGGGCAGATCAGGAGGAAGCTCAAAAAGTGACGGGCGTGTTACAGCATCGCTGAGTTAAAGGTATTTCTTGATATTTGTAACGGGATGAAAGAGATTCTGACAGCGTTGATGATACCACTGGCAGGAACTGTAGTGGGAGCAGGGTTCGTGTTTTGCCTGAAGAAGGAGATTTCTGCCTGGATGCAGAAGCTGATGCTTGGGTTTGCCCTGATGATGGTGCTGGATGTGGTGCTTGGATAGATTTGTTTAATATATAATTATGGCAAAGAAGTATCGTTGTGAGACATGTCCGTTCAGGGCTAAGTATGACAAGAATCCTAAGTCTCTGATAGGAAGGTTCTGGAGATGGCATATCAACTTCTGCCCGGGGTGGAAAGGTTATTTCACTCACCAGGATGAAGAGGTGAAGGCATCGCTGAGAGAAAAGTATAACTTCCAGAAGTACAAGTAGGCGATGGTGCTTTTGGGAAGCCTTTGATCTTGAGGAAGTCAGAAGTTTGACTATATTCCCCTCATTTTTTTACAATTCCAGGATTGTGCGGGGTTATTTTTACCGTTTGGCTTGGTGCTGAGTAGGTTTTGGGAGTAGCTTTGTACCTTTCTAGTTGTAGATGGGTATGGAAGTTTTTATTCCAATAGGCAGGAAGATACAAGAGTATGACAAGAGAAATGGATCTGATCTTGCTGGTTTTATTGAGCTTATACAGAAAAAGAAAAGGGGAGAGAAACTTCCTTTGGCTTATTTCAAAATAGGGGTAACAGGTAAGATTCTGAATAAATATGGAATGTACGGTGCCATAACGGCTAACAGAAGAGTTATATCTGAAAAGAGACATTCAAAGGATGCGTTTCATAGTATTTCTGAGGAGTTGTGGTTAGAGATAATGGAAGTAATCAATGAACCACTGGCGATATGCAGTTATGGTGGAAGTGGCAGAAGTTTTAGGGTCTATACATCGGCAATCATTAAAGATAAGAATATTTGTGTTGGCTTGAATGTCAATAGTATAGGGCGAAATATATTGGTGTCTAATATTTCGACGGTCTTTGGTCGCGATATATCAAAACTGGGCAGTGGGAAGACAGAAAAGGTGCTGTATAATAAAGCGGCCGGGGAATCTTCCTCTGGGCACGATCCCCAGATATATCCTCGGCCGCCATTGTCTGATGCAAAGGTATGAAATGGATTGTATTCTGCAAGACATTCATTAAAAAACTGCTTTATTTTTTTACAATTCCAGGATTGTGCGGGAGGATTAGCTCTTTTCTCCCCGTTCTTCTGTGGCTATGGGGCCTTCGTAGTGGAGTTTCCAGGTGTGGCCGTTGCTGAGCCTGATGTCTATGTCTGCCACATAGCCTTTGGACGGGATCAGGTTAAGTGAGAAGGTGCCTGAAGGATTCAGCGGGAGTATGTCCCAGTCGCTGTTTCTGATTATAGGATTGGAATCTGCCTGCATGAAGATGGTGCAGTCGTTTTGGTAGTCGTTGCTTCTGTAATTCAGGAAACATGAATCCCAGTCTTCTGTAAGCGCAGGAAGAGGCTTGGAGATGTCTATGGTCTTGCCCAGAAGTTTGGCTGGTATCCATATTCTGAAATGCTCTGAGCCGTCAGAGAAATCCACATCGTAGGAGTCAACTTGTGATGAGCCCATGAAGTACTTGAAGCCGGAGGTCTGTTTGATAGGGCGGGAGGTTCCGTTCCTGGACATTGTCCAATAGACCTTTATGGTGGCGGTCTGCTTTACGGCTCCGCAGATGGCTGTTAGGGTGGTGCTTCCGGCAGATACTCCTGTTACCTTGCCGTTTTCGTATGAGGCCACTGTTGGTGTACCGGTAGTTACTTGGAGTTCAGAAGCGTTGGTGGCGTTTTCAGGCAGGGTGGTTATGTTTACGGAAATGCTCTGGTCCTTGAACATTTCTATGCTGTTGGGCCTTATCTCAATCTGCTCAACTGGAATGTTCTTCTCGCTCTTGCTGCAGGAAGTCAAGGCAAGTGCAGCCATCAGAGCGGCCGTAAAGGTTCTCAGCGATGCTTTTAAGGAATTGCGTGCAAATAAAACAATGTTCATTGTAAATGCTTTTTTTCGTTTCGGGGAGCGAATTTAAGGATTTTAGGGCTTTGGTTTGCCAAAAAGTCTTCTTTTAAGGTCGGAGAATGACTTTTTAGCAGTTGTTTGTGCTTTTTTTTCAGGTTTTTAGGTTTTGGAAAGGCTTTTTTGAGTTTTTGGGGAACTGGCACCGGGTTTGCAGATTCCAAGGTGTCTGTCTGAATGACGGATCAGCGAAGAAGGTTTGCGGATGTTGGGTGTTCAAGATAGCAGACCGGACGGCTGAACATTAAAAACTGTTGTATTATGCTACCTGTAAGAAGAACTTCAAATAGCTGGCTGCCAGAGATATTCAATGATTTCTTCGACAACAGCTGGATGGAAAGGACAAATTATACGGCTCCTGCCATCAATGTAATTGAAAACGAAAAAGAGTACGAACTTGAACTTGCGGCTCCAGGCCTTTCAAAGGAGGACTTCAAGATTCAGCTCGACAGCGAGGGTAACCTTGTAATCAATATGGAGAAGAAGACCGAGAACAAAGAGAAAGAGGGAGGAAAGAAGGGTAGGTTCCTGAGGCGTGAATTCTCTTACGAGAAGTTCCACCAGAGTCTGGTTCTGCCTGACGACGTGGATAGGGAGAAGATTGAGGCTAAGATGGAGAACGGTGTCTTGAATGTTCATCTTCCTAAGATTGTGAAGGAGCCTAAGACAGAAGAGCACAGGATGATAGAGGTCAAGTAGGAGCGCTATCTGGAGTGACTCCAGGAACAGAAAGGGGGTGGCCAAATTACTGGTCACCCCCTTTTTTTCATCCCTTCTTTTTGTGCAGAGACTTTGTGCGTCAGATAATCTCAAACAGGTTCAAAAAGCCTGTCATCATAAAGACGCTTCGGATGTCGTCATTTATGTTTTTCACGATGACTTTGCCGCCTTTCTGGCTGGCGGCTTTCCTGAGAGTAAGAAAAAGCCTCAATCCTGAAGATGAGATGTATTCCAAGGCTGTGCAGTCAAGAATAATGGTTTTGTCTGCATCGTTCTGAAGGACCAGCAGGTCGTTTCCAACTTCCTGCGATGCGGGGGTATCAAGTCTGCCGACGAGTTCGGCGGTCACGATGCCTTCTTGTCTTTTGGTGTTGATCTTCATGTTTTATTTCTTTTGTTTTTGTTTCATTTAAATGAGCCTTTACCCTTTGGTTTTCAGATAAAGCGCTTTGTCAATGACAATATGTTTTTGCCGTCTCTGTATGAATAGTTTACGCTGTCCATTATGTTTTTGAACAAATGTATTCCCAAGCCTCCTATCTGGCGCTGGTCAGCATCTGAGGCGGTGTTGGCCTTGGGTGCTGCGGTAGGGTCGAATGGTTTGCCGGAGTCTTCGATGTCAAATTTTATCTCTCCCTCACGGACGAACACGTTTATGTCTATAGGCATGTTCTTCTTTTCTCCATACGCATAACATATTACGTTGGTCACGGCTTCTTCCACTGCAAGATTTATGCTGGAGTGGAGCTGGATGGAGATTTTATTTTCCTCAGCGATTTTGTCTATAAGTTCGGAAAGTTTGCGTATCTGCTGTATGTCATTGGTGATGCGCAAGCTGTATGAACTGTCAGAGTTATCGTTCAAGCCGTTGTTGGCCTCCGGAGTGCCTCCTGCCACCATTATGTTGCTGTTGAGGTAGTGGATGAACAGCATAGTCATGTCATCGCTCTGAGGTGCTCCGTCCACGAACTTTGACACAGCCGTCTGTACATTCTTGAGATGTTCAATTGAGGCTTTCCTGCCTGAGAGGGTGTTCTTGAGCCGGGTCAGGCCAAACTGTTCGTGTTTCAGGTTCTCGGCTTCGGTTATGCCGTCTGTGTAGAGGAAGATGGCGTCATCGTATTTTAGGGAAGTCTCCTGTTGCTGGTAGCCCATACCTTTGAGAACTCCTATAGGCAGGTTAGGTACAACATTGAGGCACTCTATTCTGTCAGTGAGTATAAGAGGGGCGTTATGGCCTGCGTTGCAGTACTTCAGAGTCCCGTCAGACAGATTGAGCACTCCGCAGAAGAAGGTTACGAACATGTTGCTTTCATTCATGTCAGACATGCTGTCGTTGATGGAAGAAACTATGTCTGCCGGGTTGTCTTCCCTGGTGGACACGCTGCGGAAGAGGCTGCGTGTCACGGCCATTACCATAGATGCAGGCACTCCCTTGCCTGATACATCCCCGACGCAGAAGAAAAGCTTCTCGTCGCGGATGAAAAAGTCATACAGGTCTCCACCAACTTCCTTTGCCGGAACAATGTCTGCCGCCATGTCTATGTCTTTCCTTGTAGGGAACGGAGGAAATATCTTGGGAATCATGGACATCTGGATCCTGCTGGCTATGTGGAGCTCGTTTTCCATCTTTTCTTTTCTGTCGTTGATAGCCTTGAAACGGATCTGGCTGTTGGCTACCGCTCTCATTATCAGGAACAGAAGCACAAGTCCAAGCAGCTGGAGAATCCTTATGAAACTGCTGAGCTTGTCCAGGTTGGCAAATATCTCCTTCTCAGGAATGAATACGTTGATAGCCCAGCCGGTCCTGTCTATAGGGCCGAACAGTACCATGTTCTTCTCGCCTTCGTGCGTGATCAGCATATTTCCGCTTTCTCTGTTGAGCATTGCGGCGTTGAGCTTCTTAAGGTCATTGGAGTCTTTGACGGATGATGCAAATTCGTTGATGCTGGTTTTCATCACCAGTGTTTCTGCCGGGCTGACCATAATCTGTCCAGTGCGGCTGACTACAGTGCTGAAGGCGCTAGGGTAGATTTTCAGGCCTTCAACAAGTGTGGAAAGCCATTCCAGATCCAGGTCCGCTGTGAGGACAGCTGCTATGCGGCCGGTCTTGTCTCGGATAGGAACGGAATATGTGGTCATCAGTATCTCTCCGCCTCCGGTGTCTATGTATGGTTCTGACCAGTAGTCCTTTTCCTTTTCTATCGGTTTTGTGAACCATTCCTTTGACGGGTAGTCGTATTCTGGCGTTGCCAGCGTCTTGTCCATAATCTCCCCGTTTGTGATGGCAGAGTATGGCGCAAATAAAGGACGGTCTTTGTAATAGCCCGGCACAAGCGCTATCGTGGAACCGGCTACTATCGGGTTGTTGTTTACTATCAGCTTGGGGATGTTTTGGAGGCTGTCCGGAACATCCAGGCACCACTGGGCTATCCATACGGTGTTCCTGACTGCACTTTCGACCTGATTGACAATATTCAGGATGTTGTTGCGGGTTGAGTTCAGCTGGCTTTCAGCCCTGGCTATAGCCTCGTTCCTCACTCCTTTCTTGGCATAGTGCGCCTGGAGAAGGGAAATGGCTTCCAGGAAAACTGCCGCAAAGGCGATCAGAACCAAGCCTGTCCAGAAAGACTTCTTTTTCATTGCTGCTTCTGAAGCAGCTTCCTTTATCTTTTTGAAATCGGACCTTATTTTCTTTCTGCTTTTCATAATATGCTTTTTAGTGCAGCCCTGAATTCTGGCATCGGCCGGCGTGTGTTTCTTTCAATAATAAGTGTCTTGAGGCCGGCATAAGGCATAATCATTTCTTCGATATCTTTCAATGAAACGCCGGAGCCGAAATAAACCGGTGCAAAGCAGTCCCAGAACTTCATTGCCAAAGGTTTCTGCAGATGGTAGGTTTCCAGTATGAATGCAGGATCGCTGAGATAGCAGCAAAGATATACCATTGCAACGTCAAACAAGTGGTTCCCCCAGCTGAAGTCTCCCAAGTCTATGAAATAACGTTTGTCTCCTGCAAAGATGGCATTGCTGTACTGAAGATCTCCGTGGATGGGGGTGTCTTCGTCAGGAGTGTCAGCGATGAACTTTCCTATCTTGTCCTTTTCTTTTGGAGTGAAGAACGGGTTATCTTCCAGAAGCTTGAAGTAGCGTTTCTTTACGCTTTCAAACAGCGAGGTGTCTATATGCATCGAGTGCAGGTCCAGGCACATACGGGCGAACTCCGAGGCATATTGTCCCACCTTTTCAGGATGCAGGCTGGTTGCCTTTGAATATGAAACCTTACCTTCTATCTTGTGGAAGCGGATACCATAGCGCCCGTCTTCGGTAATGACATAATCTCCTGGCTTTGGGGTAGGTATGCCAAGGTCATATACTTTCCTGGCAAGCAGCATTTCGTTCAGAGGCTGTTCTATCATGCCGGGAAAGTAAAGTTTCAGCATCACAGAAGGGTCTGTCTTGTTGTCATAGCTCTCCCCGTTGGCGCCGCCGCCGGAAAGAGTATAGTCGTCTAGGGAAATTCTGATAGGATCCATCTGTTTTTTTATTGTTTGTTTTAAGTGTCCTGGCTCTTTCCGAAAACCTGGTCTATCAAGGTTACGAACTCTTTGTAAGCAAAAGTGTCTTCAAGTTCTCTCAGCGATTCCGCCAGTCCCCTGTAGTGCCATTCGTGGTCTTTGCGGTCGTTGGTGTGGAATATTTTCCACAGTTCATCTCCTCTTATGGAATAATCCCGCGCGATTGCCCTCATGTTGGAGAGCTTGTCTCCCAGCGCTACCAATTTGGCGTCAAAAGGAGCCTGGGCCAGCCTGTCTATGGCAGCCTTCTTGCGTTCATGCCAGCTGGCTTCAGCGCTTTTGTCGTTTACCCCTTTGTCACTTTCAGCTTCCACGATGTCTGCTATGCGGTCTCCGAACTCTTTCCGTATATGGTCTATTGTGACATAAGTGTCTTCCACGGTGTCGTGGAGGGCAGCGGCGGCAAGGAGTTCCTGGTCTGAGGTCATCGTGGAGACAATTTCTACAGCCTCCATCGGATGCACGATGTAAGGAAAGCCTTTTCCTCTTCTCTCCGTTCCGGCGTGAGCCTTTACGGCGAAGATGATTGCCTTGTCCAGCAGTTTTGTATCGAGAGGTTTGTTTGCCATATTTCTACTTGTTCATGAAAGGAAGATCGCGGGCTTGGTCCATAATCATTTCGGCCCATATTTCGCTGCCGTTGGAAGTTCCGTTGATCAGTTCATAAAGGTATCGCACCCCAGCCTTCCCGCCGTCGTTCTTCAACACGTAGGCGATGCAGAGATTCTGAGGCCCCAGGGAAGCCGATATGACATCAAGGTCTGTAAGCCCCAACTGGTAACAGGCTATCTGGTATGCTGCTTCAAAATACTTCTTTATGATTTTGTCTATGTCTCCGAGTGTCTTGCAACCCAATCCCTTGAAAATAGCCAGATAGTTCATCAGTGAGACCGGCTGGATCTCAGCTTGGTTCATGGATGCTATACGGCGGTTGAGATTGTCGAAAGGCTTGAGTTCCAGATAACTCCTGAAAGTGTCTCCGTCAAGAGGGACTTCGTCCAGTTTTCCGGACGCTACCAGATTGTGTACGCTCCTTCTGTAGTCTGTCAGCTCTGAACGCATCTTGCTGAACTCATCGTCAATTAATTCCAGCATTCCGGCCAGACGGTTCATGGCTCTCCTGTATTGCACCGGTATCTCCACCCCTGACTTGTAGCCCGTATCGTGATCCATGTTGGCCCAGGCATGCTGGAGGACTGTACGCAACTGGATCTCAAATCTGTACGGGAAGTCTTGAAGTTTGCAGATATAATGCAGTGAGAGGTAACCGAAACTGTCTATCTGGTGCAGCTTTCTCTTGTCCACGGAGTTTTCCCAATCTATCTCAAACAGCTTTTCAATGGCGGATGCCACCTTGTCCACGTCATCTATGTAGAAGGTTATCACCCTCAGGCCGATGATGTCCGTGATGTCTGCCAAAGACTTGTATTTATTGCCTTTGCGTTCCAGTTTACCGGCAAGGGACTCTTCTGCCTTTACCCTTGATTCAATGGAAGCCACGTGAATGCCGGCTCCCGTCAGATCTTTGGCCTTGAGCTGGCTTTCAAGGTTTGTATGAACCTTGCCGCAGCCTGAAATCATCTTTTCAAGAAGGTCTTTTATCTCAAAACTGACTTTCTTGAAAACGGGAAGGTTGTCTCTGAATTCCTGGATTATTGCCTGGCAGTGGGAATCCAGGCTGACAGTTGGGTCCATTATTCTTTAATGTATGAAAGGATGATGTCAACAAGCTGCTGTTCAGTGTGGCCGTCTGCATTGAGAACGAGATCGTAGTTCCTTGCATCATAGCGGCTTTTGCCTGTGTATCTCTTTACGTAGTTGTCACGGCCTTCATCCACTGAATCTATGATTGTTTCCGCCTCGGTTTCTGTCAGGTGCTGTTTTCTGACAACCCTCTTGATGCGGTTAGGCTTTGAAGCGGTAATGAAGATGTCAAGTTTGTTAGGATGCCCGTTGAGCACAAAGAATCCGCTTCTGCCGGCAATGACGCATGAACTTTCCTCCGCGATTGCCTTCAGGATCTCGGTCTCTGCTTTGAACACCGCGTCTGTGGTGGCTTCTGAACGGAGGTCCTGGGTAAACTTCTTGTCGGTATCCATGAGCATTTCCGGTTTAGGGACCGGGGCAACCTTGTTTATCAGGTCTGCCAGCCAGCTTTTCTTTTCTGCTTTCAGTTTCTCGATTCCATAGGTTGTAAGGTCGAACTTTTCTCTCAGTGCTCTGATAAGTTCTTTGTCAGAGTATCTGACTCCAAGTTTTTCAGCAAGCTTGCGGCCGACGGTGCGTCCTCCGGATCCAATTTCACGGGCGATTGTGATCACAAATTGTTCTTTAGTATTCATGCCTCTTTCTGTTTGCGGGAAATATTCTTACAAATTTAAGAATCTGTTTTGAAAATACCCAAAAAAATGGGCTCAGCTGATTGAAGAGTAGTCTTTGACGTCTTTTCCTTCTTTGCGCAAAATCCTGAGCTGCTCTGTCAACAGGTGGTTCTCAGCTGATTGCAGGAGAGGGTCCTTATCCAGGATATCCAGGGCGGTCCGGCGGGCGGATTCAAGGTACCTTCCATCGCGATAAAGGGAGGAAATATGCAGGTCAATGGCAAGGCCGCTTTGGGATGTGCCTTCCAGATCTCCCGGGCCTCTCATCTTCATGTCTTCTTCAGCAAGCAGGAACCCGTCTGTGGTCTTGCACATCAGTTCCAGACGTTTCCGGCTTTCTTTGCTCAACTTGTATCCGCTCATCAGGATGCAGTAGCTCTTTGCCGCTCCTCTTCCAACCCTTCCGCGGAGCTGGTGAAGCTGGCTGAGGCCGAATCTCTCTGCGCTCTCTATGACCATTACGGAAGCGTTAGGCACATCAACACCAACTTCTATGACGCTGGTAGCTACAAGGATGTCAGCTCTGCCGGACGCGAACAGCTGCATGTCTATGTCTTTGTCTTCCGGTTTCATCTTGCCGTGTACCACGGCAGTTATGTATTCAGGAGCCTTGAACTCCTCCACGATGCGCAAATATCCTTCTTCCAGATTCTCGTAGTCCATCTTTTCGCTTTCCTTTATCAGAGGATAAACCACAAAGACCTGCCGCCCCGAATCTATCTGCGCTTTCATGAAATCGAAAACCTGCCTTCTCTGGCTCTCCCAGGCATGCTGGGTGACAACCGGTGTCCTGCCTGGAGGCAGTTCGTCTATGATGCTGACATCCAGGTCTCCGTACAGCGTCATGGCTAAAGTCCTTGGGATAGGGGTGGCTGTCATCACCATTATGTGCGGGAGAAGTGGGTTCAGCCCTTGGGAGTCGTCGTTTTTGCTCCACAGGCGGCTTCTCTGGTCAACCCCGAAGCGGTGCTGCTCGTCAATGATTGCCAGGCCCAGGGAGTGGAATTTCACCCTGTCTTCAATCAGGGCGTGGGTCCCCACGATTATGTTTATGGTGCCGTCGGAAAGGTCGCTGAGAATCTGCTTCCTGTCCTTTGCCTTTGTGCTTCCGGTAAGAAGAGCCACTTTGGCATCTGTGGCTTTGAGAAATTTGGATATGCTGGTAAGGTGCTGGTTGGCAAGAACTTCTGTAGGGGCCATTATACAGGCCTGATAGCCGTTGTCAACAGCAATCAGCGAGAGCAGGACCGCAACCAGGGTTTTGCCGGATCCGACATCTCCCTGCAGGAGGCGGTTCATCTGCTTTCCGCTCCGCATATCTTCCCTCATCTCCTTTATTACCCGCTTCTGCGCATTTGTAAGCGGGTATGGCAGAGACTGATAGCAACGGTTGAAATTGTCTCCGACCCTGGTCATCATTATGCCTGCGCCTTTGGAAAGCCTGGCGTTTTTCTGCTTCAGCAGGCTGAGCTGCAGGTAGAACAGCTCTTCAAACTTCAGTCTTCTCTGGGCTTCTTCAAGTTCTCTCTGGCCGGACGGGAAATGGATGTTCATAAGCGCCGTTTCCAGGGAGCAGAGTCCTTTGTCTTGAATGATGCCGGGTGGAAGAGTCTCCTTGATGTGACCCTTTACCTTCTCCAGCAGGACGCTTTCCACTTTGGTTATGGCCTTTATGCCGAACCCTCCGTTCTTCATCCTTTCTGTTATGGAGTAAATGCCTGCCATTGATCCAGTTCCGTAAGTGGCTGCTTCCGATGGGCGGTAAACTTCAGGATGAACAAGATTCACATGCCCGTTGAATACGGTAGGCTTTCCGAAGGCTATGTATTCCTGACCTTGTTCCAGTTTTTCGTTGATCCACTTCAAGCCGCTGAAAAACACCATCTCGATACTTGCTGTGGCATCCTGCAAGGTGACAATCAGGCGGCTCTTGCCTCTGGCGACCCTTCCGCCGATCATACCTGCGGTTTCTTTCTTTGTGACTATCCCCCTTACCTGGACATAGGAAGAAGAAGGGGTGTCTTCACCATCCGGCATATCGTCTCCTGCGATGCTGGAAATCGGATAAACCTTGCTCTTGTCTATCCATCGGAAAGGGAAGTAGTAAAGCATATCCCTGAACGTATGCACTCCAATCTCCTTGGAAAGCAGCTCTGCTCTTTTAGGTCCTATTCCGGGAAGGTATTTTATGTCGGTGTCAAGGATATCTGTCATAGTCTCAGCGATGATGCTCCATTGCAAAGATAATAGCATTGCCGCAAAAAGAGTTACGCACATAGCGAGATTTTTTGTAAATTGCACCGATTAGGGTACATATACCCGTGTTACCATTAATAATTTGTTATGAAACAGAAACTTGTAATAGGAATTACTCAGGGAGACAGCAACGGCATAGGGTATGAAGTGATAATCAAGGCTCTTTCCAACGCCAATGTGCTTGAGCTGTTTACTCCGGTCGTATATGGATCTTCCAAGGCTTTCGGTTATTACCGCAAACAGATCCCGGAAACTGAAAACATCAACACCAATCTGGTCAACTCCGCCCGGGATGCTCATCCAAAGCGGGTGAACATAGTGAACTGCGTTACGGACGACCTGCCCATAGAGCCGGGCAAGCTTACCCACGAGAGCGCCAAGGCTGCCATCGCGTCTTTGGAGAGAGCTGTAAGTGAAGCCAAAGCCGGTTATCTCGATGCAATAGTGACAGCTCCTTTCAGCAAGAAGGGAGTTACCCTGGAACACTTCAAATATGCAGGGCATACCGGTTATCTGATAGAGACCTTTGGAGCCAAGGACGGACTTATGTTCATGTGCTCTGATTCTTTGAGGGTTGGCGTGGTAACTATGCACATCCCCCTTAAGGATGTTTCCGCTTCTATAAACAAAGAGGTGATCATGAGTAAGTTGAGGCTGATGAACCAGTCCTTGAAGGAGGATTTCTGCATTGAAAGGCCTAAGATTGCGGTACTGGGTCTGAACCCCCACGCCGGAGACCGCGGCCTTCTGGGAAGCGAGGAGCAGGAGGTTATCATCCCGGCCATAAAGGAAGCCATGTCAGAAGGGATAGAAACATTCGGCCCGTTCCCTCCGGACGGATTCTTTGCCGCTACGCTTCAAGGGAAGTATGACGCCGTCCTTACAATGTACCATGACCAGGGCCTGATACCGTTCAAGACACTGTCGTTCGATACAGGCGTCAACTATACGGCAGGTCTTCCGGTGGTGAGGACTTCTCCTGACCATGGCACGGCATTCGACATTGCCGGACAGAACAAGGCCAACCCTCGTTCCATGCTGAGCGCAATATACCTTGCCATAGACATTTACCGCAGCCGGGAAAGATACAAGGAGATACACTCCAATCCGATGAAAACCCAGATTCCTGCCCAGGAGGATAACCGGAGGGCTCAGGTTTCTGAAGAACAGTAGCCATGAAAACTGAACATCCGCCTATATAT
>Ga0247609_10002179_pt1 | contig 21224 bp, 19 predicted proteins | sample 172DNAGHGlowgp2_FD_193487 | JGI IMG/M metagenome (GOLD analysis project Ga0247609, IMG submission 193487) | Sheep rumen microbial communities from Palmerston North, Manawatu-Wanganui, New Zealand - 1728 DNA GHGlow gp2 | ecosystem: Host-associated > Mammals > Digestive system > Stomach > Rumen ...
TGATTATTGTTTGACGCAAAGACATCAGCAGCTGCCCTCTGGCCGAAAGGTCAGGGGGATTTTTTAACACGTTCCCGTTGTCGTGTTAAATATTTGGCGTTTTGTTAACATGAATAATTATAATACAAGGAAAAACAGATGAAAATCAAGGGTTAAACACCCTTTTTCGCCAAAAATGAAAAGAAAATCGAAAATTTCCCCCTTTTTTCTTGCACGTTTCATTTTTTCTTTCTACCTTTGCCATCGCTAAATACAATAGAACGAAAGTTCACAAGGGCGAACGATGACGCCCGAAATAACATCGGGCATTATTTATGCCAATTTGAATATCGAGAGCCAGAGAGAGTTGGCTCGACAACATTGCCACATCGGCAGCCACCCAGATAGAATAACGTCCTTGTGATGAAGTCTATTGTGTTTAGCGACAGGGGACCGGCTGCCGATTCTCTGTCCCCATGGGGGAGATGCTCCCATCCGCAAGGAGGGAGTGGACGTAACAGAGGGCTCGCAAGAGCCGGTGTCGTGGAACCTCGGACGTCTCCCCCTTAACGGAGAAAAACACGTTCCCAGCCTGGGAAAAATATTTCCCTGGGCAGGGCGCAAAAAATAACAGTGCAGGGCTGTTCCCTGTAATAGCTAAACACAATAGCAATTATGCAAAAGACAGTGAATTTGGGGCAAGCGGTTCAGCCCACAGTTCTTTCCAAGGTTGAAAGGATTGTAAAGAACCTCAGTGAGAAGATTGACCGCAAGGTCAGTGATAGCGAGTTCTGCCAGGTATTGGGTATCACTCCCTGGCACCTTACTCTTGAAGGGCTGAAGGTGGCCTTTGCCATCCTTCTGATGATTGCGATGGTATGTGGAATAGCAGAGATGCTTGAGAGATAAGGAGGTGAGGTATGAATTTCGAAGAATATGCAAAGAAGCGCCTCGACCTGGAGGAGGCCGTCATGAAAAACGAGGAGCAGCAGCGCGAAATAGAGGGGGATTTCTTCAAGGAGCACGACAAACTGATTGATCAGCTGGCGAAGGCAAAGGCTGAGATGGAAGTGAAGATCGAGGAAAAGAAGACTGAGCGTATGGCTCTTCGTAACGAGATCAACGAACTGGACCTATATTATATTGAAAATGGAGAGGAGTGAAATTGTCAAGAAGGTGCTAACCGCCTACGTCGATAATAACATAGCCGGGCGCTTTTCTTCCCAGGATATCTGCGACAACGTAAGAGATATCTGCGAAGTAACTCCAGACGAAGTGACTGAATATATGATAAATATGGGGTGGCGCCTGATGAAACGGGACGAACGTCTCGTATGGGATAAAACCTGAATACGTTTTATTGAAATTTCTTTTCTTGTTAGGGGGTGGCCGACGCATGAGCGGTCGCCCCTTTTCGTGTGTGTATTTTCATTAACACTATAATATATGTATCTTTGCGAAAAAGAAAATTCGCAATGGCAACAATCATACAGCAACCATCAGCACTCGAGCTCTCGTCGATGTTACAGGACGTCATTTTCGGCAGCACTGCCGACCATGCAGTGGTGTCGGTCATCTGCACGGCATCGGGCGACACCAAGACCATCTACCAGCAGACGCTCTACCACTCCGGAGGCGTCATCCGACTGGAGGACATGCCGGAACTGGTGGAACCCTATGCACGTCAGGTGCTGTCGATGCAGATGGTGGTGGAGATAAAGGAATTCAATGCTGCAGGCGAGCGTACGGCAACCACCACGACAACGCCCAGCACAGTGCTTTTCGGTACCGTGGACTTGGGAGGTCCCGTCGATGCGTTCCTCTCCAACCATTTCCTCACCATCCTCAATGGTGAGAAGATGACGGCTCCGGGACGCGAGGAACGTATCTACGCCTACAACGCCACCCAGATAACCGTCACGGCAGACTATCTGACCGACGGCAATGTGGTGAGTACCTACACCCAGACACTCAACGCAGGAGCTACCACGAACAATGTATCGGCATTCTTCGTGTCGCCCGACAACATCGACCTGCTGATGGGGTCGCCCGACGGGCAACTGATAGGCTACAGTTGTCAGGCAGGCAGCAGGTACCAGAAGTTCGTCATCTTCGACGACGGCAGCGTGCCGGCTCCTTCGCTGGCATTCATCAACTCGTTCGGATGCACTGAGTTCATCCATTGCGTTGGTACCCACGAGAAGAACTCTTCATATACCCGACAGTCGGCACGCTTCAGCGGACGGCTGCGTAACTACATGGTGAGGGAGGAACGACAGTTCAAGGCCAATACAGGATGGCTCAACACGCCGATGGCCGACTGGGCAGACGACCTGTTCCGCTCTCAGGAAGTCTATCTGTGGGTGGACGGGACGATAGGCCGCGAGGTGGTGCTTTCCGACAGCCAGTCGAAGATCACCAACGACGACGACGATATGCCTTCGTTCGAATTCACCTACACCTACTCACAGCGTCAGCACAACGTGATGCAGCAGGGCCATGCAGGCCGTATCTTTGACAATACGTTCGACCATACATTCAACTGATACATGAAAGTAAAGAGCCCCATATACTACAAGGATATGCAGCGCTTCCTGGACGAATGCATCATCACGCGTGAGCCCGTCAGCATTGTGGCACTCACGAGCAAGGGAGAGCTGATAGACTACAGCGGATGGCTGGTCATCAGCACATGGTGGCAGGGCGGTACCGTCAACCTCTTGAACCTGCGTAGCGGAGAGAAACGCAAAGTGCGCACGATACTTATTATGAAAGTGAACGATCATCCAGTATATCTATAGAACATGATACAAGACAACATTACGTTTGATTTGCCTGTCAACTTCGGCATACCGTTCGAGTCGTCACAGGATATCTACAGCGACGATAACGTAGAGACGTTCCCTGTCGAGGTAAACGGTGTGACCTACGACGTCGTGAGCTGGGGAAGAGAAAACCAGCTTCCCTATCAGGTGAAGAAGAAAATAGGTGCCAACGGTGTGATGGCGCAGAACAAGTACTTCAACATGCTGACCAGCTACGGTCGCGGACTGGAGTATATCGATATCGCCACCATCAACGACAAGAAGCCCTTGCCCACGCGCGATGCCGATATCCGCAAATTCCTCCTTCGCAATTCCATGAAGGAGTTCTTTGCTGAACAGATAGTGGACATGAAGTATTACTTCTTCGCTGTGTCGGTGGTCATCCTCGACCGGCAGCGTAAGAATATCGTCAAGATTGTGCACAAGGAGGCATGCCACTGCCGATTCGAGAAAGCCGACAAAAGCGGACACATCAAGCATGTCTTCTTTGCCGACTGGGAGAATAGCAATGCGCCTAAGCACATAGAGGCCATCACTATGCTCGACGAGAAAGACCCCTTCGGCGACCTCGCAGCACGCACGGGGAAAGAGCCCGACCCACTCGGTATCTTCAAGCCCGACTCTCCCAAGCTGACGAAATACGCCATCGTCTGCAAGATTCCGACTGTCGGCAGTAAATACTACCCGATACCTCCGTCTGCAGCTTCGTTCATAGACGGATGGTATGATATCTACGGACTGCTCACGCAGGCAAAGAAGGCCAAGATTAAGAACGGGCAGAACATCAGGTACCATGTCGAGATATCGACGGAGTTCTGGGAGGACAGAGCCCGGAAGAAAGGTATCACCTTCGGCACGAAAGAGTATTACGAGATGCAGGATGACTACATCAAGGAGTTCAAGGCTTATCTCGGAGGATCGAAGAATTCCGACAAGATGCTGTGGAGCGAGTTCAAGTCGATGCTCGACGGAAAGGAACAGCACTATATCAAGGTGAACGTTATCGACACGTCGAAAGCCGGTTCGGAATATAACGACGACGTGGCAGAGGCCTCTAACGTGCTCTGCTATGGCGACAACGTGCATCCCAATCTGGCAGGTGCCGTTCCCGGCAAGTCGCAGATGAACAACTCGGGCAGCGACAAACGCGAGCTCTTCACCATGAAGCAGGCTCTCGAGACGCTGCCTCACGACATGATGATGAAGGTGCATAACACCATCATCTGGTTTAACGGATGGGAGGATAAGGTGGAACCCCTCGTTCCGATGATCCTTCTTACCACACTCGACAAAAAGACCGATGCAGTAGAAAGCAACACTAACAACCAGACAGGGGAGGGAAACAATGGTAATTAAGACTGAAATAACGAAAGAGGTTTTCGAGAGCTATGTTCCTGCAGCAAAGATGCCGGAACGCAACAGTTCTGTATTTACTCGTCTCGAGACGGCGTTCGAACGCGCCTACGACGGTCTCGTCAGGTCGTACATCGGACAGACCTACGTCGATTCGCTGGAGGCAGAGGAAAAGAGCAAGGAGAATGTAAAGGCGCTGGTGTGCATCATAGCTTTCATACAGTCGGCTCGCTCGCTCGACCTGGTGCTGACGTCTACCGGCTTCGGTATCGTCAGGACGGATTCGACGGCTCCGGCTTCGCAGGAGCGCGTGGATGCGCTGCTCCGGCAGATGCGTCTGGAGCAGTACGAACGTATCGAGGTACTCATCAAGGACCTGATAGCCAAGGAAGGGTGGGGCGCTACGTCTCAGGCATCCCGGAACATCAGCACGCTGTTCTGGGGGATATCGCAGATGCAGAGCCTTACATGGCTGGAGTACTCTGCAGACAAATGGCTGTGGTGTATCGGACAGACCATTGAAGCCGACCGATGGATACGTAAGACCATTGGCGACGAATACACCAACGAACTGGTGGCCGGTACCCGCAACGGCAACTTGAACGCAACTGACGCATCGGCTGCAGACATTGCCCTCCGTATCATGGGAACGCTAATCGGCAATGCCGAGACGAACACACCACCGCACAAGTCCCTCTTCGACGAACTGATACGCTTCGTGGAGGATCATGCAGAGGATATCCCCACCTATAAGAACTCGAAACTTTACCAGGCACGCCATCATGAAGGATTCAAGAACCAACAGGAAGATTCCACATACTTCTTTATGTAGGAAGGTGAATATGCACATCCCCTCGCAATGGTCAGAACTGACACAGGAGGAACTGTGCATGGTGCTGCAGGTAATCGCCACCCTCTCAGACCTCAACATGAACGATGTCAAGGCCGCTGTACTGTTGCGCCTTAACAACATGGCCGTGATACGCAGGACGGCTGAAGGGTGGCTGTGCAGAAAGGAAGAGGGATACTTCATCCTTGGTGAGGAATACCTGCCCGATCTGTTCGACATGCTGTCGTACCTGGAACGTCCGGAGGAGATGACAGACCGCATCCACAGCATCGGCGGGCATGAGGCCGTCGATATGTGGCTGAAGAAACTGAAGTTCGGCCTGTATCTGACTCTCGAGAACTACTACCAGGCATACCTTACCTCCAGAAAGCAGGAGCTGCTGGAAAAGATGACACGCGTGCTCTACGACATTGAGGACTCAACGCCCATCGAGGGATGGCACATGATTGGCACGTTCTTCTGGTATGTGGCCGTCAAGAAACGTTTCGCTTCCGAGTTTCCCCACTTCCTGAAGCCTGTCGGCGAAAGACAGGAAACTGGCACGCCTTCCTCACAGAAGGAGATAATGACGGCACAGATACGTCTGCTCACCAAGGGCGACATCACCAAGAACGAAGCCATCCTGAACACCGACACATGGAGCGCACTCACGGAACTGGACGCGCTGGCCAAGGAGTCGGAGGAATTTAAGCAACGAATGAACAAAAAAAGATAGACGATGTTTGACGCTATTACCTATTTTACAGAGCTGGCAGCCAAGAACAAACTCGCAATACGCGAGAAATTCATGCCGGTGACAATATCCAACTCAGACAATCTGGAGGGTATCTTCGAAGAGTACCGTGATGCAGACCGCTTCGTTGCGATCAGCGACACGAACACGGGGAACCTGTCGTCGCCCGATGGCGGCTATCAGTTCACCAAACGCCGTGCCTACACCGTTTTCATCCTGTCGGCATACGAACATGACAACATGGAGGACCGGCAGCAGCAGCTGGAGCTGTGCCGACAGTTGTTCATGCAGCTGGTGAAGCGCATCATCCGTGACAAATATCAGTATAAGGACCAGGGAATGTACTTCGACACGCAGTCCATCCCCAACCAGGAGATAGGACGCTACTACCTGTCAGGCCTCACTGGGCTGTTCTTTACGCTCTACGTCTCTGAACCCATCAACCTTGAATATATAGCAGATGAGTGGGAGCCGTGAGATAAAGAAGCCGGTTACCGAGGAGGACGTGCGGAAATGGGAACGTGCCTGGGCGGAGATGATGGTCACGATATGGCGTGAAAACATCCTCCGCCTCGGCATTGTCGACACCATGACGCTGTATAACAACTTCAGCCAGCGTGTGACGGATATCGGTGGACAGATTCAGATTGCCCACGAATTCATGATGTACGGAATATTTGTGGCTAAAGGAGTCGGCAACGGATATCGCAGGGGAAACGGAGGTGACTTGGAGTTCCTGGACAAAAGCTACCGGAAGGCGCACAAGATGGGAAAACCCCGCAAGCGTCGCGACTGGTTCACCCCACGCTATCTCTCCAGTATCGAGGTGCTGACAGAAGTAGAGGTCACGCTTTACGGAGAGGCATACATGGGAACTTTGTCGAATGTCGTAGGCGCAATGTTCGGGAACGTCAAGGTGAAGGGCTCCAAGGGTACGGTGGTCACCCCTACGCTGTCGCGGTGGTAGGTATTTTCATTCTGAAAGAGAAAAAGCTAATTTTGCAGTATGTCAGAAATACAAAACGTCATAAGACAAGCTCTGGAGCGTATCCGTGACGAGCGTCAGACAGCTCAGAACACGGCTACGCGAGTCGGCAGCGCAATGATCATGCTGCTCGACTACCTGACGGGCGACGATTCTCCCTTCCTCTCCAAGGAACACGATGACGAAGCCAACGGTATCATCACCTTCCTGAAGGGACTGATATCGATGGCCTACACGCAGTTTGCGGAGGGTGCCGACTTTGGGCAGTTCGTCACCGGCATGCTCGGAGGTCAGGGCGCCCGTATCGATAAGCACGGAAACATGGAAGCTACGTCACTTGTGCTACGTTCTTTCCTGGAAGTGCCGAAGCTGGTATATAACCAGGTGGACTTAAGAGTAGGCGACGAATGGCAGACGAACGGCGGAGGAGAGATAGAATCAGTACAGATCGACACGGACAGGTCTGGAAACCAACTGAATTCCGGCACCATCGTCCTTCACTTGGTTGAAGGCGAGTACGGCACGCTTAAAGTACAAGACCGCTGCAAGGGAATCTTCCACAGCCTGGACGGATGGAATGACAACCAGACGGCAGATGACGGTAAGGGAAGACGAACATTCTCTGGGTTCTATACCTGCTACTTCGTAGTTACGGGAGTCAGTGGTGTGCACAACGAGATCCTCCATTACGAGCTTCGCCCCGTGGTGAGAGTAAACGGTATAGACTACTGGCAGGGTGACGATGGTGCATCCAGCGGAGTGCGTGGCGGTCAGCATCCACAGGCTCACATGGTGTTCGCCCAGTACTCGCATCCGACCGACAGTACACGCCAGAGCTGCCAATACCGCACCACTACATACACCCGTATGCTGACAGGAATGACAGGATGGGACGAGGGACTGGCTAATATTGCATTCCAGGTAGGGAATACGCCACTCATCGAAAGTGCCTTTAACGTACCTGAAGCCGGACAGTATTCGCTATGGATTAATGGCAGCATATACTTTGCAGGTACCCTGCAGCGCGTGGACAGCTGGGGACGTCCTGTGACGGAATATCCCAACCAGGGGGAGTACAACAGCGCCACTCGCTATTACCTGAACGACTTGACACAAAAGAACGGCATTACATGGAGGTGTGTATATCCTGGTGATGACGGCATCGTCGGGGAACTTCCCGGAGAATCAAGCTACTGGGTAAAATGGATTTTCTCCGAATCCATTTCTCCTCAAGGGCATTGGAACAGCGAAAAGGTACCGTATGGCGTAAGTAATATCGTCAACTTATACAACAAACTGTATATCTCCAAGCGTCAGACCAGCAACGCCCCAATGAAACTGCTGCAGGATCACGAAGGGCGTTATGTTATTACTGAGACAGGTGGATACATCATCCTTGACGAGGAAACGAACGAGGACTGGGAGCTGCTGCTGGACGTCGGAGAGATTACCAACGGACGCGATGGTGAAAACATGGTGGCCGTTGCGCTTACAAACGATACTGACACCGTACAGACCGACGAGCAGGGTAATATCACAGGAACACTTCCTTCTACCATAGCCCGGCTGTACGACGGCGTGCGTCTGGTAACGCAAGATGTCTCATGGAGCATTGCGGAAATGAAGGGATGCACAGCTACCGTAAACTCTTCGACTGGAGAGGTAACAGTAACATCAATGTCTGCAGACGAGGCAGAGGTATATGCTGTAGCATCATACAGAAACCGCAATTACGGCAAGACTTTCAGTTTCAAGAAGCTTTATGGACGAGACAAACTGTGGCTGGAACTTTCCAACGATGTTATCAAGTACGACATCCCTACCAAAACCTACCAACCGAACAGGTTAACGCTGCAGGCTTATCGTGCGTTGTCGGGCAAGAGTAGTCGCAGCGAGATAACCGGAGACAGCCTCGGATGGATAAAGGTGGGCAACAGTACGACACATCACCACCACGGTGATGTAATAGACATCACTGAAGGGCTTTTCACGAACGGGCACCTTCTTATTATGCTCTATGACGAGAAGGGTAATATCCAGGATGTAGAGGATATTGTCCAGATAGATGATACGCTGCAGATCAAGCCCATCGGGCGCTGGACGTCGCATTTGGACGTACTCGAGAACAACATTGTAGAGTTCTACAACGGCACCTTTATGTGCAAGGAAGCCTGCAAGGGCGTCCCACCGTTCCGCCAGCTTCTGACTGACGAAAACGGAAACTTTATCGTCACAGAGAATGGTGGATACATCATTCTCGACGAGACAGTCAACGAAGATTACTGGATCCGTATGACTCGTGACGGAGCAAAGGGAAGGGACAATGCCTTTGCACGTCTGGACAACAATAACGACACCATGGTATTTGATGGTGCAGGAAATCTCGTCACCGGCTATTGCACAGCGAACGCATCCCTTTACGTCGGAAGCAGGCGTATCGATGACAACGCGCTGTCCTGGCGCATCAAGTCGAGAGAAAACGTAACAGCTTCGATTTCCGGCAACAAAGTGACAGTCACTTCTATCTCTGCAGACAAAGGTAGCATTACGATAGCCGTCACATACATGGGCGAGGAATACCAATGCGTGATGAATATCAGCAAAGTAGTCGGCGTGGCCAAATACGAAATCATAACGACTCCGACACATATAGGCTACGACCCGAATACTAATACGTTTTCAGACTCCAGTATCACGGTTGACATATTCCGAACAACCCAGAAGACTGGACGCGTAAAACTGTCAGACCTTCCCGATAGTTTCGTGCTTCGCTATACAATAGGCAGTACAGTCAGAACGCTCATCCCAGGATCGTCCATCCCTCAGTCTTTATTCGACGGGAACGATATCCCTATTGAACTGCTGGACGAATCAGGGACAACACTCGATCAGGAGACCTTCCCCTTTATCAGCAATGGTCAGGACGGAGTAGATGGAGCTAAGGGCGACAAAGGAGATAAGGGTGACAGTGTTTCTGTAGATGGACAAAACTCCAAGACAGAGTATGTTGTAAGCAACCAAGGCACAAGCGCACCTACTTCTGGATGGAAAACAACAATACCATCCGTACCACAAGGTAAGTATCTGTGGACGAAGGTCACAACCGCATTCACGGACGGTAACAGTACTGTCTCTTACGGTGTCTCTTATCGTGGTACGAACGGAGACGATGTTCAGATAGACACGTCAAGATCTTACGTCCGCTATTCAACGGTCAAGACGGCATCACAACCAGCAGACAGCACTTTTACGCTGACAACACCTCCTCAACTTTCAGAAGGAGATTACTTGTGGTCGTTGTCCCAGACAGCCTATGTTGGCGTGTCGTCCGTCCTTAAATCATATTCCGTCAGTCGGTTGGGTATTGATGGCGATGAAGGGGAAAAGGGTGCAGACGGATATACCACACACTTTGCCTATGCCACAAGTGCGGATGGTTCACAAGGCTTCTCCACAACTAACTTTAATGGTGCTACACATATTGGTACATACAGAGACCAAAAAGCAACCGACAGTACGAACTATCGAGACTATACATGGACTGAATGGAAGGGTGTGAAGGGCGACAAAGGAGACACTGGAGCTAAGGGCGACAAAGGAGACACTGGAGCTAAGGGTGACAAAGGTGACAAGGGAGACAAAGGCGACAAAGGACTGCAGGGGTGCTCTACGCGAGTAAGCGAATGGAAGTCGGGTACAGTATATCGCAACGACGAAGGTAAAAATGTGGCCATCGGCTACATCGACGTCGTCGGACGGGCTGTAGCTACGTCCGTCTCTGCTGACGGCTGGCGATTCTACCGCCTGAAGAAAGATTCTTATTCCGGAGACTCATACACCTCGACGACAGCCCCGGAGAATGATACCAATCACTGGGAGCTTCTGTCTGGCGTCGGACCAATTTATACTTCGCTGCTAATTGCCGTTAATGCGGTTATTAAGTTCGGCAGCGGTAATCAATTCGTCATCACCGACGCGAGCAACGAAATACAGGCAGGACTGAAAGGCGACGGCAATATCCGGTTCTGGGCTGGATCAAACGGCACGTCCATTAACGATAGCATAGCCGAGTCCGCACCGTACCGTGTATATAAAGACGGCTCTTTCTATGCTACGAATGCACATATCGAAGGATACGTCAAGGCAACAAACGGAGAGTTTAAGGGAAAGATTACTGCACAGCAAGGGTCTATAGAGGGAGATATCAGCGTAGGTCCAACAAGCGGACTGCACATGCTGATAACACCTAACGATAAACAGGTTACGATTAATTCGATATCCTGGACAGTATCAAAAGGCGTTCAGTTCTACAATGGCAGTACATATCAAGGGGGACTCCAATATATAGGAGGCGACTTGACGTTGTTTGCAGGAAATAAAGGAAATGTCAAAATTGATGCAGGAGGTTTTGATATCGTTAATTCAGGAACGACATATAACTGGATAAAAACAAACATCAATAGCCTGGCAGCGTGGATTGAATGGTGTTATAACAACGGAGCTTCCTTACGCATAGGTGTAGCAAGAGGAAAGATTTACGGCACTGCGAACAAATCTGACTTCAAAACCTACAGCGAGGCTAACACCAACGAGCTTTACTTAGAAAACGGATTCTTAAAGATAAAATGACATGACAGTTAAAATTAACTTTTCCGACATCACCATCTTTACGGACGTAGAACATAAGATGGCAACACGGCAGGATATTAAGAAGAATCTTGCCAATAGTATTTACCAGCATGGGCAAGGTATCGCATTTCATGCGCTGGCATTGAAAATATATAATTCTAAAGACGATGTCGAACTTGAGGACGATGAGTACAAGCTGCTGATGGATTATGCCCGGCAGATGTGTACTCCAGCTATCATCGACGCACTAGAGTCCTATGGAAAGGAAGATGAAGAAGATAATTGAATGGATATGGGAGAGCCATCGCATACATCACTTCTCCGGAGGTGTCGCCATTGGAATGGGTGCCGATGACATGTACTGTGCAGCATACGCTGGCGTAGGTGTTGCAGGTGCACTCGAACTGAAGGACTACCTCTGGGGTGGTAAGCCCGACTATATAGACTTTCTGCTTACTGTTGCAGGTGTCGCTGTAGGATATAGCATTAGAATATTATTAACTCATAAATTATAGAAAGGAAATAAGTATGAACGGAAACGAAGCAACAGACGTAAGACCAGTGGATCTGGAGACGTTGAACGTTGGTAAAGACACTCATCTGATAGGGTGTAATACCGATTCTGGCAAGGTAGGACTAGTTGCCGTCAGCTCCATACGCGGAGGTGTGGTGTGGTTCGGACGTCGATGGCAGAAAGGTAACTCTTCGCCCGTCGGGAAAGCCGTGGGAGACCTCGATTTTGGACGTGCCTTTGCCAAGAGCGTAGGCCTTGGCGGCTACCTCGTACAAAATGACCACTCTCGAGAGAAGCTGTCCGCATCGACTCATCTCAAGAAAGAGAACGGGGCTGATGCCGACCTTAGCGGAGCAGCAGGTCATTACCAGTGGGGGTGGGATGTCCCGATGTACTATCAGAAATACGAGGATGACACATATGAATACGAGACATTCTCCATAGGTGGACCACGCAAGGGCTTCTGGAACTACTACATCCCTGTCGGCAGTCGTAGCTGTGCCGGTTATGCTGCGATGGACCGCACGAACTCAATTCTTAAGAGTGCCGTCAACTCGACAGCCCAGTATCGTGGGTGTAACAACGACTCGTCTCAGGACAGTACATACAAGTCCGGACTCTGCAAGCCGGCTACTAACATCAATATCTCTACCTTCCGTGCCGCTGCTCGTCGTAACGGTACTCTGTGGTTTGCGAACGAACGCACTATGCAATACGTTACTGCAGCTCTGAAACGCGTTATCTTCGGCAACCGTAACATTCAGGCCTCCTATAATGCTCTCTATGACGAGGATGGCCTACGTCAAGGCGGTACAGGAGAAGGTATCGATATGCCTAACGACTGGGGTTCCAATTTCGGTTATAACCCATACATTCGTCTTGACGTCGGCATCGATCAGGGAGACTTGACAGGTCTCATCAGCACGACCATAGAGGAAGCCGGGGCAACTAAGGCCATCAACAACATCCCTTCGTTCTATGGCTTGAAGAATGATTACAAGTATCTTGGCGCCATCTCCGAGAATATGCTGCTGAGCGCTAATGCAGACTACTCGCAGTCGTTGTTTATTAATAATAACATAGATGGCTCTCTGATGAATCTGGATTCGACATCCGGACTGACGCATATTGCTACCGGTCCTGCAGGAAACGGTTGGCTGTACAGTAAGAATTACACGATGAAGAATCTGGCATTCTTCCCGGGAATTGAACTGGGAGCATCAGCTTCGACATACTATTGCGACGGCTATTACAATCCGCATATTAATAGCGGGCTCCGTGCGGCTTATTTGCTGGGCCTTGCTCACGATGGCGGCCTCGCTGGCTCACTGTCCCTCTCTGGCTACTTTGCGGTCTCGAACGCCTATGCGATCCTGGGGGCTTTCCTCTGCGAATGGGCAGAGGCGTTCACAACGGAGCCATTCTGGTGCCAGGAAAGCTGAGGAATTTAGGCTCTCGAAGAGAGCAAAGTACACCTTCCGCCCTACGTAAGTGGGGCGGAAAAAAATAAAAAAAATCGCTCTTTGACTTGTTGGAATGAAAATAAATGCATACCTTTGCAGCGCAATTTGATTGCGGGCAGATCTCCTTAGACGGGCTCCGTGCGGCTAATTTGCTGGGCAATGCTAACAATGGCGGCAACGCTGGCTCACTGTACCTCAATGGCAACAATGCGGTCTCGAACGCCAATGCGAACCTGGGGGCTTTCCACTGCGACGTGTAAACTATCATAAAAGGAGTGAGCCTGACCCATTGGTCAAACACATAGAAAGATGGCAGCGAGCCTCGTAGCACAACATCATGCGAGCGGCATACCTGTCGGTGGACATTGCAGACCACCTAAATCCCGAGACACCGCCTATTAAACACCGCAGAAGACACCGCAATCAAATCCCGACCGAGGCCCACTTAGACACCTTATCGTATCCTTTAAGAATGAGACACCGCGATGCGCAGAATCAGCGACAGTGCGGAGAATGAGACGTTACATAACGCCTACAAGGCTTATGACAATTACTCCGACCAGAAACATGATCGTGACTACGTACAGGCATACGACAGGAATCTTCAGAAAAATCTGGAAGAAGTCGTGGCGCTCATCATCGACGAGACGTGGATTCCATCTGGCTATAAGTCAAAGATTATCTACGAAAAGAAGGTGAGGAAACTGGCAAAGGCTCCTATAAGAGACCATGTCTTGGAGAGCGCTACAATGCTGCCTTACGAGAAGTCACTATACGACTATTCCTCTTGGAGAGCCCCAGCAGTCAAGCCTGGGCTCGGTACTCATGCACTCTTTAAATTCGTCCGTAACGAACTGTATCGTTTCCCCCAGGAAGAACTGATGTACAACCTTCCAATGGATGTTCACCACTACTTCCCCTTGATGGATCATATCATACTGAAGGATGTTATCAGGAGGAAAGTAAAACCGGGCAAGTTCAGGAGATTCCTCTTCAAGGTCGTAGACAGCTACCCGTGTGGTGCTCCTCTAGGAATCAAGGTGGCGCAGATCTTCGGTCAGATATATCTGGCACCTTTTGACAGACTGGCAATGCGCTTCTTCGACATTGCCTCGGACTGCGAAAAGATGGCGTACTGGACACGGAGGTACATCGAGGGGAAAATTGTTACAGCAACTACTCCAGAGGAATACCGGGAATTATGTCGCGGTCCTTCGTATCTAGCAGCGAAGTTCCGAATGTACGCCAATGAAGGACTCCTACATTATTACAGGTTCGTCGACAATATCCTTATTATGCACGCGGATAAGACGTTCCTGCATATCTGCAAAGAGCTCTCTATTATGGTACTTACGCGGGATTATCACTGTACTATCAATAAAGACTATAATGTACGTCCGACGTGGGAAGGCATACGTCTGATTGGCTACGTGTTTTTCCACGAACATGTCGGAACCTGCAAGAAAAACAAGCAGGAACTGGCGCGACGAATACATGCACTCAGGAAGAAAGGATATGATGAAGAGAGAGTTAGAATAAGGCTGGCTTCCCGCTTCGGGTACGCCAAGCATGCAAATTGTATACATTTATTTAAGACACTGGGAATGGAAAAATCATTGGGAAAAATAATCAAGTCACGCCGTGTACGTGCTCCTTGGTCTGACATGAATGGAAACCAAAAGGTGAAATTCTCGTCTGTCATCACAAAAGAGGATGAAGATAAAAAGAAAATCTTACTTCTGGACTACAAAATCGTTGACTCCAAAATAGACAAAGAAAAGGTCCTGGTACAGGTCGAGAACTCAGACGGACAGCAGGAGACCGTTGAGAAAACAAGGGCTAACGCAGCTCTGGCTATCCGCTTTAAGAAGATCCTCAGAACGTTCGAGCAAGGAGGTGAGGAAACATACGTATTCGAGAAAAGAAAAGACGAACATGGAAACCCGACGGAACGGGATGCCGAATACTACAGCTTTACTGGTTCTAAAATACTTATAGACCAGGCAAGAAACGACTTTACCATAGAAGACCTTCCATGTCCCACTGTTATCCAGCAGTTTACGGGCAAGAACGGACAAACTTTTGTAAAATTTACATAGTATGAAAAAAACATGTTATTACAAAGAGCAAAGGACGTATTCTGTATACGACAGCTCGCACATTATCGGTTACCTCAATGAAGAGGTCGTTGAAAACTACACACCAGAAGGCGCCCACGGCGAAGGTGAAGAGCAGCCGGAACCGTGGCCTGTAGCGTACAAGTACACAGGCTCGGAGACGGACGGAGGCACAGTTATGCCATGCAGCAACCCGGATAATTACGGCGACTTGGCAAACGCTATCATCCGCTCGAAATATTCCGAGTCTCAGGAACTGGCCATTCACCGCCATGCTAATAACGGTGACTACAGTGACGACTCAAAGGAATACGACGACTACAATGCCTGGTGCAATTATGCTGTGTCACTTGCAAAACAGTGGACGCAAACTGATAAATGACTGGTAATTATACGGCAGGTCTCCCTGCCGTATTTTCATCTTCCAATGATATATCTTATCTTTGCATTGTAAATTAAATGCAAATAAGACATGAAGATCATTACTTTATTTTCCCTCTTGGTGGCATTGCCTCTCAGCATCGGAGCTGAGATTATGAAATACGTGTACCAGGACTGGGAGTTCGCCAAATGGATTGGTGTGGCTGTAGTCGTAGACACGGCCCTGGGAATACTGAAGCACTTAGTGCATAAGGATGCGTCAAGTGAAAGTTTCTGGGTAAAGTTCTCGAAGAAAATAGCTGTGTATATCCTGCTGCTGATTCTGACGAACATCCTGACGAACTTCACAGTCAACGGCAAAACCGTTGGGGCTACAGACTGGATGGGAACGTATCTTTGCACATATATGCTGGTGCGTGAGGCAATATCCATTATGGAAAATGCCAATGCCGTAATTCCCATATTCCCAAAGAGTTTTATCAAACGCTTCAAGGACTTTAACGACAAAGGAGAGTACATCAAGAAGAGGGAGGAAGAATCATGATTATCAAGGAATCACAAATACTGGATGCGGTTCCAATAACCAACCGCAAGAGACTTACGGAGTTCGTCGCCACCTTCAACAAGTGGGGTGAGCGCTTCGACATCGACACACCCCTGAGGGTCGTCCATTTCCTCGCCCAGTGCTGGCATGAGTCAGGTGCACTGAGTGCCGTCGAGGAGAATATGAACTATTCCGCCAAGCGGCTGCTGCAGGTATTCCCCAAGTACTTCGACGCGAATACCGCACAGCGCTATGCCCACAAGCCGCAGATGATCGCCAATCGCGTATACGCCAACCGCATGGGAAACGGCAACGAGGCATCGGGTGACGGCTGGCGGTTCAAGGGGCGTGGCATCATAGGTACCACGGGACGTGCCAACTATAAGGAGTATGCCGTCTCGGAGTTCTGCGTGGGCGACCTGATGAGCCATCCCGAATGGCTGGCACTGAATCCGGGAGCGTATAAGTCCGCCATGTTCTTCTGGTGGAATAACGACTGCAACCGTTGGGCGGATGAGGATGATGTCGACGGACTGACCAGACGTATCAACGGCGGTTATAACGGTCTTCAGGACAGAAAGAAATATCTTAATTCATTCAAGGAAGTATTTGGCTTATGAAACGACTTTTATTCATTATTCCGCTGTTGGCTCTACTGGGGCTTTCTAGCTGTAAGACGACGCACGAGAGCGTCCATCAGCTAACGGATATCCGTGACTCTATCCGGATAAAGGACTCTGTCCGTATTAAAGATTCGACAGTCACAAAGCTGTCCATCATTGACTCTCTAAGAATAAAGGATTCTACTGTCATCGTACAGGATGAAAAAGGGAATGTTATATACAAAGAGAAATGGCGCGACACTGAGCATATCAACCACAAAAGCGACAGTACTGCCTTCTACAAGGCCGTCGCTCAGGCAGCCATAGACGAAAGGAACAAAGCCATCCAAGAGATGAAGGACAATAAAACGGTCGTCGAGAAGAGACCTTCCATGTTTGACCGCGTACGTCAGGGATTCTGGTTCCTGGTGTTAGGCTTTATCATTGCATGGCTCATAAAACTGAAGAATCGCAAATGAAGCAGTAATAATCGTAAATAAAGTAGTAATGGATTTTTAGTTATAGATTTGTGTTATACTATTTATTGTTTTTTACTCATACATGTCAGAGGACTCTTTAAGCCTTGCCCGGGAGGGCAGGGCTATTTTGTTTTTTTAGGAGGAAAAATTTGGAAATTTCCAAAAGATTTCCTATCTTTGCATTTAATAAGGATAAGGAGAATGTAATATGAGTATCATCTTGAGCATATCAACACTAATTGCCATTATACTAATTGTGTATTGGACATGCGGGGCAGTTCCTTCAATGTTTAAAGAAGAACCGTTACACTCCGGACGTTCCTGCTCATGGAATTCTTACATTCACGATGTAGTAGGAGAGGAAGGCAAGTACATTGTAGAGGATGCTTTTAAGACAAAAAGAAGTAAATACGCAATGCGCCTAAAGAATATCCAAACAGGTTCTACCAAAACCGTCTACGGGTTATCCGTATACGATGTATCAAGGAAAGCAGAAAAAATATTTGAAGAATGGTGTAATTCAGAAAATTAATCGTATTTTCATACTTCCATTATAAGCGGTATATTTGCAAAAACAATTATACCGCTTTTATTATGGAAAAAAGAGAAACTTTGATAGCCGACATTATAGTTAATGGTACGCAAGCTAAGTCGACGATGAATAAAATGCAGAAGGATCACGACGCACTCGTGGAAAGTCAAAAAAGACTTTATTCCTCGCTAAAGAAGGAAGACCGCGAGGCTGCTAGGCAAATGCAATCGTCTATAGATGCTTCAAAAAAACGCCTTATGGAGTATCAGCGTCTTGTTAAGGGGCTGGGGACGACCATTAACAATGTCGCAAACAGTTCATATAAGGAACTGAATATGGCGGTAAAAGCCCTTAACAAAGAGCTTCGCTCCGGACATGTCCAGAAAGGATCCAGGGAATGGCAGCTGATAACAGCCAAAATAAGAGAATGTAAGGCAGAAATGCTAAAAATGAACGCTGCTACAGAAATACAAGCAACGAAATGGCAGCGCTTCTCAAAATTCCTCAATGACAGTTGGGGAGGTCTGACACTCCTTATATCCTCCATTACAGGAATGTCCTTCGCTATCAGAGGAACCGTAAAATCTTACTCGGAGATGGAGGAGGCAATGGCAGACACACGCAAGTATACTGGACTGTCAGACGTTGCCATCAGGGAACTGAACGAGGACCTTAAGAAAATAGATACGAGGACTGGCAGGGAAGAGTTAAACAAACTGGCTGGAGCAGCTGGACGACTTGGCAAAACGTCCAAACAGGACATTCTTGACTTTGTCGAAGCTGGCAACATGATCAAGGTTGCCTTGGGTGACGACCTTGGCGAAGGTGCTATCGATAAGGTGGGCAAATTGGCAATGGCGTTCGGTGAAGATGAACGAATGGGACTTCGCGGTGCCATGCTGGCAACCGGCTCTGCTATTAACGAATTGGCACAGAACTCTTCAGCACAAGCAGGCTACCTTGTAGATTTTACTGCGCGAGTAGCCGGATTCGGCAAGCAGCTGGGGCTGACACAGGCTCAGATAATGGGCTTCGGTGCCGTCATGGATGAGAACCTGCTTCGTGACGAGATGGCTGCAACAGCTTTCGGAAACATGCTTACCAAGATGCAGACAGATACTGCAAAATTCGCCATGATTGCCGGCATGGATATCGAAAAATTCTCGAAACTCCTGAAAGAGGATGCCAATGGTGCCATTCTTGCACTTGCAGACTCCTTGAAGCGTGCAGAACCGCAGACCATGATGAAGATGCTCGACGACATGGGGTTGGACGGCAGCCGTGCCGTTGGCGTGCTGTCTACGTTGGCAGATAAGATAGATGACGTCCGTGCCCGTCAGGAACTTGCTACTAAGGCCTATGCGGAAGGTACCAGCGTTCAGAAGGAGTATTCCACCATGAACAATACCGTACAGGCTGAGATTGACAAGGCCAAAAAGAAATTCTCGGAATTGTCAATAGAATTGGGGGAAAAATTGCTACCTGTGGTAAAATACACCATCAATGCATCGTCCCTGTTTATTAAAGCATTATCCGTTATTCTTAACTTCACATACCAGAATATCGGTGCTATTACAAAAATTACAGCTGTTCTTGTGGAATATCTGGCCGTCAAGAAACTCCATGCCCTATGGAGTAAGAGAATGATAGCTATCGATGCTGCAGCGTTGGCTCTTGACAAAGCACAGGCTGCAGTCGCAAGGTCATTGATTGCCATAAAGAAAGCACAAACTTTAGCAATCCTTGCTCATAACGGAGCAATCACAAAGACTGTTGCATTGCAACGCCTTTGGAATGAGGTTTTGATGAAGAATCCAATAGCTGTTGTCACTACGCTGGTTATTGGTCTTACCTATGGAATATACAAACTCGTATCATCCATAGGGGCGGCTAATGCAGAGCAAAAGCTAAACAACGAGCTTACGTCTGCAGCTATAAAAGGTGCCGCAGAAGAGCGGGCAGAAATCGCCCTCCTCGTCGAAAAAGCACGCGATCAAAACCTGGAACTCGACAAAAGAAAAGAAGCTATTGAGAAACTTAATTCAATTATTCCGGGGTATAACGGGCAACTGGACGAGACAACAGGAAAATATAACGAGAACGCAAATGCTCTCGCGAACTATAACGCACTGTTGTTAGAAAAATATCGTCTTGAAGCAGCGGAAGACAAACTAAAGGAGATTGAAAAGGAAAAGTTCCAAAACGACTTAGAGTACGATGAAAGGATGCGACTCTCTCGCGATCGCGAGAAAAAAGGTGGGACATTCCTAAATAGATGGGCTCAGACTCAAGGTCCACAGGCACAAGACTCAAATACTGAAGTCGCCTTCCAAAAACAAATAACAAAGGAACATCAAAAACAGACTGAAGAGTATAATAAAAAGTTGGAAATTGTGAAAGGAATAAGACAGCAATCACAAGAGGCAGTCTCTTTTGGTAATTCTTTTAACAACATGATGGAAAATCAGAGAAAAGCACTGGAGGGCGAAAAGCCGAAAGGCGACACCCCACAAAATCCGGGGAGTCCGACATATACTCCTACACCTAAGGGTGGTGGCAGCGGTAAGACTGAGGACCCATACGAAAGCAGCCTTCAGGCTCTGAAAGAGAACAGGAAGCAGCAGCTGCTGGAATTACGCATGAGTCATGAGGCAATGGAGATGGACGATGATGAGTTTTACAAGAGAAGTTTCGAGGGAGAGATGAATTATCATCAGCAAGTTCTGGAGTTACAGCAGAAATATGGCAAGTCAACCGTTGACACCCAGAACGCTATTCTTGACAGCATTGCTAAAGAGGCTAACCGTAAATACGCCCAACAGCATGAAGAGATGCAGGCAGAACTGGCTGCAGCGGACGACGCGTACCAGTCTGATAAAATAGCAATGATGCAATTGTATCTTAGAGGAGAGCTCGGCACAGAAGAGGATTATAACAATAAGAAAAAAGAGGCAGAGATGGACTATCTCAAACAGCGCCTGTCAATTATCAAGAAATTTGGAGGAGATACGCAGAAGGCTGATGCCGCGATATTGGAGAAAGAATTTGAAGATTTTGTCAATGACAAAAAGAAACGTTTGGACGAACTGAATAAATCCTTCAACGAGGCAGATACATTCTCTAAACAAGTGGAGATAAACGAAGCTATGTATGCCCAGGACCTCATTAGCTTTGAAGAATATCAGCAACGCAAACAGCAGATTGCCCAAGAATCTTCCGACCGCCAGCGTGAAATAAA
>Ga0247609_10002180_pt1 | contig 21220 bp, 13 predicted proteins | sample 172DNAGHGlowgp2_FD_193487 | JGI IMG/M metagenome (GOLD analysis project Ga0247609, IMG submission 193487) | Sheep rumen microbial communities from Palmerston North, Manawatu-Wanganui, New Zealand - 1728 DNA GHGlow gp2 | ecosystem: Host-associated > Mammals > Digestive system > Stomach > Rumen ...
CATATAACTTCAGTTCAGGTGGTATCAGTACTGTTCAAACGGCTAAGGATGATATCATGTATCGCATTTACGAGAATATCCTGCGTTATCGCAGATTCTCCATTGAGCAATATGTGCAGTGGAAGCCTTTCGATGGCACAACCCTCGTTATCAATAATAATCTGCGATACGAGCATAACGAGAATCCCAACCTTGGCTATCGTACCTTTGGATGGTCGGATAGTTATTTTGCCAATGTTTCCCAAAAGCTCCCTTGGAAACTGCTTCTTTATCTGAGTTCATACGGCAAGATTGGTCGTAGTCCTTCTGGTATCTACAATATGCAGCATTCCTACTTCGGGTATTACGCCTCGCTTCAACGCTCTTTCCTGAAAGACGGGCGTTTAACGGTAAGAATCAGTGCCAATGCGCCATTCAATAAGTATTGGACTACTGAGGCGGAAACCGTGAATGGTGACTATCGTGCTTTCGAGAAGTCATGGAATCATGCCCGTTCTTTCACGCTCTCCGTCACTTGGCGCTTTGGCTCTCTGAAGGCCAGCGTGAAAAAGGCAGAACACAGCATCGATAACGACGATGTCGTTGGTGGCATTACAAAACTCTGAAACTGGTTTCATACTTTGCCCTCGGCAAACTCCAAAAAGTGATTGCCGAGGGCTTTTCGTATGACATCTAATATCCGTTAATAAGCTTGTTCGTGAACGCCTTTGACGGCACGACCGGAGGGATCGTTCATGCCCTTGAAGGCGGCATCCCACTCGAGGGCAATGGCGGTAGAGCAGGCTACGCTGGCCTCGCTGGGCACACTCTTGGCGGCACTGTCGCTGGGGAAATGCTCGGCGAAAATGCTGCGATAGTAGTACTCTTCCTTGTTTTTCGGTGGGTTGATGGGGAAACGCTCAGCAGCGTGGGCCATCTGTTCGTCTGATACTGCCTCGGCGGTCAGCAGCTTGAGCGTATCGATCCATGAATAGCCTACACCATCGCTGAACTGCTCCTTCTGGCGCCAGGCGATTTCTTTGGGCAGCATATCGGCAAAGGCCTCGCGAACAATCTTCTTTTCCATCGTAGTGCCTGGACACATCTTAGCCTCTGGATTGGTACGCATGGCGACATCGAGGAACTCCTTGTCGAGGAAGGGCACACGGCCCTCTACACCCCAGGCACTGAGGCTCTTATTGGCACGCAGACAATCGTAGAGGTAGAGTTTACCCAACTTGCGAACGGTTTCTTCGTGGAAGTCTTTCGCTGTGGGGGCTTTATGGAAGTAAAGGTAACCACCGAAAATCTCGTCGGCACCCTCGCCTGAAAGTACCATCTTGATACCCATCGACTTGATAACCCTTGCCAAGAGATACATAGGTGTAGAGGCGCGCACGGTGGTGACATCGTAGGTCTCGATGAAGTAAATTACATCGCGAATGGCATCGAGGCCCTCTTGGATGGTATAGTTGATTTCGTGGTGAACGGTGCCGATATGGTCTGCCACGAGTTTTGCTTTTGCTAAATCAGGTGCACCCTTCAAACCTACAGCGAAGGAGTGCAGACGGGGCCAGTAGGCTTTAGTCTTGGAATCGTCTTCGATACGCATTTCGGAGTATTTCTCGGCAATGGCGGAGATAACACTGCTGTCGAGACCGCCTGAGAGCAGCACACCGTAAGGCACATCACTCATGAGCTGACGCTTGACGGCATCCTCAAGGGCATCGTGGATGGCCTCTACACTGGCTGGGTTATCTTTCACAGCGTCGTACTGCATCCAGTCGCGACGGTAATACCACTTCTGGCCGGGGTCGACGCTCCAATAATAATGGCCGGGGAGGAATGGTTCATACTTTTCGCACTGACCTTCGAGGGCCTTCAACTCGGAGGCGACATAGACCGTGCCATCGCTATCGTAACCGATATAAAGGGGAATGACACCAATGGGGTCGCGAGCGATGAGAAATTCGTTTTTCTCCTCATCGTAAAGCACGAAGGCAAAGATACCGCTGAGGTCTTCGAGGAAGTTGATGCCCTTCTCTCGATAGAGGGCGAGGATAACCTCACAGTCGGAGCCCGTCTGGAACTCGTACTGCCCAGCATAGCGGCGACGGATTTCCTGGTGATTATAGATCTCGCCATTAACGGCGAGCACCTGTTTACGATCGGGCGAGAACAGAGGCTGTCCGCCTGATTCGGGGTCGACGATACTTAATCGCTCGTGGGCAAGGATGGCTGAGCCACCACAATAGATACCACTCCAGTCTGGTCCGCGATGACGGATTTTCTGACTCATCTTTAAAGCCTTTTCACGCAACTCATGCGTCTGCTCTTTTACATTCAATATTGCTACTATTCCACACATAATCTTAATTTTTTAAAGGTACGACAAATAGAGGTAATTGGTTTGAGCGGGGTATTCCGCTGCGAGGGTGTCAATCTGGTTGACGGTGGGCACGAGTCCCAACTGTTTACGCCATTTGCGGATGGTAAGACCTGCTTGCTCCATCTTCATACGATGCTCCAAGCCCACGGCGCGACCTATCTGGAAGTCGCTGAAGCCATAAACTTTTGCAGCACGCAACAACAAAGCCACCTCTGGCGATTGCAGATACTCCTTGAATTCACTCGGTTCCATAAACTCGGAAATCTCGGAAAGATGGGTATACTCGTGGAGCTGAAGATCGATGTCGACGATATGCTTCAACTTCTGCAGGAACCAGCGGTCGATTTTCGTGAGCAGATGAATCTGCTCGATGGTATAGCCTATCTTCAACGCCTTTGAGACAACGAAGATACGCATATCTGTTGGCTCTTGCAGCGATTTCTCGATGTCGGGAATCTTGATTTCGTGGTTCTCTACGAAGCCGTGCATGCCTTGACCAATCATACGGAGGCCTTTTTGCAGGGCCTCTTCAAAAGTGCGGCCGATGGCCATCACCTCGCCGACACTCTTCATCGACGAACCAAGCTGGCGCTTGACGCCCTGGAACTTGGTCAAATCCCAACGGGGAATCTTTACCACTACATAGTCGAGGGCTGGCTCGAAGAAAGCGCTCGTAGTCTTTGTAACGGAGTTTTTCAGTTCGAAGAGACCATAACCCAAGCCGAGTTTAGCGGCGACGAAAGCGAGGGGATAACCCGTGGCCTTTGATGCCAAAGCCGAAGAACGGCTCAGTCGGGCGTTCACCTCGATAACGCGATAATCTTCGCTATTGGGGTCGAGGGCGTACTGTACGTTACACTCGCCCACGATGCCGATATGGCGGATAATCTTGATGGCAAGGGCACGCAACTTGTGATACTCGCTATTGGTAAGCGTCTGACTGGGGGCTACCACAATCGACTCGCCCGTATGGATGCCAAGGGGGTCGAAGTTCTCCATGTTACAGACGGTGATGCAGTTGTCGTATTTATCACGCACTACCTCGTATTCTATCTCTTTCCAACCCTTTAGCGATTTCTCTACCAATACCTGAGGCGAGAACGAGAAGGCTTCCTCTGCCTGTGCCAAGAGTTGTTCTTCGTTATCGCAGAAGCCAGAGCCGAGACCACCAAGGGCGTAGGCAGCACGCAGAATCACGGGGAAACCTAATTCATGGGCTGCACGCTGTACTTCTTCGATGGTAGAACAGGCCTCGCTCTTGATGGTCTTCACGCCAATCTCATCGAGGCGCTTTACAAAGAGGTCGCGGTCTTCTGTATCGATAATGGCCTGCACGGGTGTGCCCAATACCTCAACGCCGTATTTGGCTAAAATGCCCTTTTCATAGAGCTCAACACCACAATTGAGTGCTGTCTGGCCTCCGAAACTCAGGAGAATACCGTCAGGACGCTCTTTCTCGATGACACGCGCCACGAACTGAGGGGTAACGGGTTGGAAATAAACGGTGTCGGCGACATCCTTACTGGTCTGCACCGTGGCGATATTGGGATTGATGAGCACAGAATGGATGCCTTCTTCCTTCAAGGCTTTCAGTGCCTGGGCGCCGCTATAGTCGAACTCACCGGCCTGACCAATCTTCAAGGCTCCTGAACCCAGAAGCAGTACTTTTTTTATCTCTTTCTTCTCCATCATCCTAGCATTTTTACAAATTCATCAAATAAAAACTCTGTATCAACAGGTCCTGAGCAGGCTTCAGGGTGGAACTGTGCCGACATCCAGGGATTCGTCTTGTGACGAATGCCTTCATTAGAGCCATCGTTCATGTTGACAAACAGCGGTTCCCAGTCTGAGGGTAGGGTAGACGCATCCACCGCATAACCATGATTCTGCGAGGTGATAAAACACTGTGTAGTGCCTACACGCTGTACGGGTTGGTTATGAGAACGATGACCATATTTCAGCTTGTAAGTCTTGGCACCTGCGGCCTTTGCCAATAACTGGTTGCCAAGGCAAATGCCCATACAGGGTCGCACCTGTGTATTACTTAGGAAGGTGCGGATATTTGCTACCGTCTTACTGCATTGCTCTGGATCGCCAGGGCCATTTGCCAAGAACAGACCATCGAATTCCAACTGATTGAAATCATAATCCCAAGGCACGCGCACCACTTCGATGCCGCGCTTGATGAGGCAACGGATAATGTTGGCCTTTACACCGCAATCGACCAAAACGACACGATGTTTCTTCTCGCCCTCGGCTTGATAGGTAATGACCTCCTTGCAGCTTACTTGCTCTACCCAGTTTACAGAGCCGTAATCTTCGGATTCCGGGCGTGCTTTAGTCAACTCTCCACTCTCCACTATCATCTCTCCTCTCATCACGCCGTGCTCACGGAGTATCTTCGTCAATCGACGGGTATCGATGCCCGTGATGGCTGGTATCTTCTCGCGTTGCAACCAGGCGGCGAGGCTCTCGCGCGCATTCCAGTGCGAATACGTTTCACTATAGTCGGCCACTACAAGTGCCTTTGGATGAATCTTCTCACTTTCCATGAACAGGGGTAAACCGTTGCTGCCGATGCCTGTATCAGGTACACCGTAGTTACCTATCAGTGGGTAAGTGGTTACCAATATCTGCCCCGCATAGCTAGGGTCTGTCAGACTTTCAGGATAGCCCGTCATCGCTGTGTTGAACACCACCTCGCCGGACGTGTTGGTATCATAACCAAACGACCAGCCGCAGAACTGGGTGCCATCCTCAAGTACTAATTTCGCTGCTTTCATAACTTATAACTGCATCTTTATTATTTTCTCTACATAATTCACAAATGCCTGATTGACCATGCGGATGCCACCTGGCGTGGGATAATGGCCTGTAAAGTACCAGTCGCCAGGATGATTAGGACAGGCCTTATGCAATCCTTCAATGCTTTGGTACACCAGTTCGACAGGTGCTCGCATACCATCAGGACTCAACATCTCTACAATCTTCTGGTTGATCTCATCAACACTAAACGGTGCATAGATGGCTCTCACATGGTTAGCTGCCAGAGGCGCCGTCTTGCAGTTTCGATAGGTATCTGCTATCAATTGTTGCATGCCTCGTTCTTTGATGAGTTCGATGGCCGCCCGGAAAGCACAGAGTTCCTCTAATCGCGACATGTCGATGCCGTAGTAGTCGGGATAACGGATTTGTGGTGAACTCGACACCATCACAATTTTCTTGGGATGCAAGCGGTCGAGGATTTTGAAAATGCTCTCCTTCAGTGTCGTCCCTCGTACGATAGAGTCGTCGATAATCACGAGATTGTCCTCATAGGGCGTAAGTGAACCATAAGTGATGTCATAGACGTGAGCCGCCAAATCATTGCGCTCGGCACCATCGGAAATGAAAGTGCGGAGCTTGATGTCCTTCCACACGACCTTTTCTATGCGTACGTCGTGGTTCTGTTTACGGATACCGTCGGTCATACCATAGAAGGCAACCTCGGCCGTGTTGGGGATATATGAAAAAACAGTGTTGGTTACATCGTTGCTGATAGCTCGCATAATGGCTGGCGTCAGTTGTTCGCCCAGACGTTTGCGCTCCAGATAGATATCACGGTCGGAGCCTCGACTGAAATAGATGCGCTCGAAGCTGCAGGCGCTCAACGCCTTTTCAGGCAAAATCTGCTCCAGGCACATTTTACCGCTCTTACGGACGATGAGTGATTGGCCGGGTTTCAGCTCCTGTATGTCGTCAGCATGGAGGTCGAAAGTGGTTTGGATGACCGGGCGCTCTGAGGCCAGAACGACGATCTCGTCATCCTGATACCAGAATGCAGGACGGATGCCCCATGGGTCGCGTACGGCAAACAACTCGCCGGAGCCAGTTAGACCGCACATGACATAACCGCCATCGAAGTGGGGCATGGTAGTTTTGAGAACATTTGCTATCTCTACATGGTTATCGATATAGGTTGTAATATCCTTACCCTGTAAATTCTGGTCTTTGGCTTCTACGAATAGTCTTTCAACCTCGCGGTCAAGTCGATGGCCCATCAGTTCGAGTGTAATATACGAATCGCTATAGATACGCGGCGACTGACCTTGGGCTGTGATGAAAGAAAAGACCTCGTCGATGTTGGTCATGTTGAAGTTGCCACAGAGACACAGGTTCTTGGCGCGCCAGTTGTTACGGCGCAGGAAAGGATGCACATATTGCAGACCGCTCTTGCCTGTGGTAGAGTAGCGGAGGTGACCCATATATAACTGACCAGCAAACGATTCGTCTACGCGCTTGAAGATTTCTGTGATGGCATCTTTGCCCTCAGCTTTCTCACGGAACATATATTCCTCACCAGCCGGCGCATCAAGATTAACACAGGCTACACCTGCACCCTCCTGACCACGGTTGTGCTGTTTCTCCATCATCAGATAGAGTTTGTTCAGCCCATATCGCCACGTACCGTATTTACGTTCGTAATACGATAGCGGTTTCAGCAACCGGATCATAGCTACACCACATTCATGCTTTAGCTGTTCCATATACAAGCCTTTATAAAGTCCATGAAGAGGGGATGCGGATGCAGTACCGTAGAAGCGTATTCAGGATGGAATTGTGAACCGATGTACCATTTCTTATCAGGAATCTCAACGATTTCTACGAGATTGGCAGCAGGGTTGATACCAACGCACTTCATACCGTTAGATTCGTACTCATCCAGATACTTGTTATTGAATTCATAGCGATGGCGATGACGCTCCATGATAAGCGTCTTGCCCGAATAGGCTTGTGCAACACGACTACCTTTGCGCAGCTCGCATTCGTAGGCTCCGAGTCGCATGGTGCCGCCCTTTTCCGTAATGTTCTTCTGCTCCTCCATCATATCGATGACGTTGTGGGGTGTCTTTTCGTCCATCTCACTGCTGTTGGCATCTTGGTAGCCTAGTACATTACGTGCAAACTCGATCACCATCATCTGCATACCTAAACAGATACCGAAGGTTGGGATGTCGTGCGTACGGGTAAATTCGGCAGCGATAATTTTTCCCTCAATACCGCGTGTACCGAAGCCTGGACAGATAACGATGCCTGCCATACCTTTCAGTTTCTCAGCGACATTTTGAGCGTCAATCTCTTCGCTGTTGATAAAGTGAATGATTGTCTTCACATCGTTGTAGATACCTGCCAAATTAAGACTTTCGCGGATACTCTTGTAAGCATCTTGCAAATCGTATTTGCCAACGAGTGCTACATGTATCTCTTGTGTAGCATGGCGCTGTTTTTCAAGAAAATCGTGCCACGGTTTCATGGCTGGTGTCTCGCCTACGGGGATGCCTATTTTACGCAAGATGGCTGCATCAAGCCCTTGTCGCTGCATGCTTACAGGTACTTCGTAAATAGAAGGCATATCCTCGCTTTGCACGACGCACTCGAGGTCGACATTACAAAACGACGCCACCTTCATGCGCAGGGCATTGTCAAGATGGCGTTCTGTTCGCAGGACAAGAATATCGGGCTGGATACCCATCCCCTGCAATTCCTTTACTGAGTGCTGCGTAGGTTTTGTCTTAAGCTCATCGGCAGCTTTAAGGTAAGGTACATAAGTAAGGTGAACACAGACGGCATTGCGCCCTAATTGCCAACGTAATTGTCGGATAGCTTCCATAAACGGTGCACTCTCGATGTCACCAATAGTACCACCAACTTCCGTTATGACAAAATCCAGTTCTTCAGATGATTCATTGCCTTCGCGTAGCATACGACGCTTGATTTCGTCGGTGATATGCGGCACTACCTGAATCGTCTTACCTAAATAGTCGCCATGTCGCTCACGGTCGATCACCGTTTTATAGATGCGGCCTGTAGTGATGGAATTGTTGCGTGTGGTATGAATACCTGTGAATCGTTCATAATGCCCCAGGTCGAGATCGGTCTCCATACCGTCGACGGTGACGTAACACTCACCATGCTCGTATGGATTCAGTGTACCAGGATCAATGTTGATGTAGGGGTCGAATTTCTGAATTGTAACTTTGTAGCCACGGGCTTGTAGCAATTTGCCAATACTGGCGGAGATAATGCCCTTTCCAAGCGAGGAAACCACGCCGCCAGTAACGAAGATGTATTTTGTGTCCATAAATCAAAAAGTGTATTTATGGACTGCAAAGGTAGTTATTTCTGATGGCAATCGGACGATAATCTCCTATTCGTATTGTTAAAAATACCGCCAACTATCAATTTGTAAAGTTTTGCAGCCCGTACTTTGTTGTTTTGCTTTCTTATTTGCTTAAAATGCTGCTATTTCCTGACAATTTGTCATTTTAGAGTTTTTCAAAAAAGCCCCCTCTCCTTCGACTTTGAGCCGAAAGAGAGGGTACCTGGTAAAGTTATGGATGCAGCGAAAAACCAAAAACCAGGTATGCTTTTTGTGTGCAAGGGTTGCCGATTAGCTCTCCGAAGACAGGAATGGAAAAGCTATCAGTTACCTTGATATCCTTTGTTGCCTTCAGCGAAAGATTGGTCACCGCGAACCCATTCGTATAGCCATTATAATAATTTGTAGAAAACGGAACGGCGCCAGCCGTCGCAGTCCAATCGATATTGGCCAGTTTGAATGGGACAGCAGCCTCAAAATAACTGCTATAGGCTCGCTTACCGTCCGCTTTATAATCGTTGCCAGCAAAGTTCGTAAACCACTGTAGCGACAGGAAGCCGAAGTCGTAGCCAATGTTAGCTTCGAAAGTATGATTCGTACTATGGGCATTGTACCTGAAATAGCGGGCGTCCAAGTCGCCACCATTGTTTGTCCAATAATCAACGATACCAATGTTAAAGCCACCGATGGTATAGGCAAGTGTCAAGTCTATCTCCTTGGTATCGGAAAAGTTGGAAATGCCTACATTTCCCCAAGCTTCCAGCTTCAAGCCTTTATAGGCGATACCCAACGTTGGTTGAAACGACACGTCGCCAAGATCCTGACCACGCCAGATGTAATTGCTGACGATATCTCCATTAATCGTAGCTTCAACTTTATCCTGTGCATGGGTGGTCGAACATACGACCAAACCCAATGCAAATAAAACAATCTTTTTCATAGTTTCTAATCTTCTTATTTAAACATTAATAAAACCTTAATATAACCAATTTTAGTTGTAACAACTTTCTCCGTGTTCGTAAATATCAAGTCCTTCTTCTTCAATTCGTTTGTCAACACGAAGCCCATGCAGTTTCTTGATGCCATAGAACAAAGCAAATCCGCAGACTGCAGCCCAAAGGTCGATAATGAGAATGCCGAAAGCCTGTGCGCCAAAGAATCCCCAGCCAAAACCATAGAAAGCACCGTTTGTGGTAGAAAACAGGCCTGTCATCAGTGTACCGAGGATACCACATACACCATGTACAGAACTAGCACCCACAGGATCGTCGATGTGCAACTTATGGTCGATAAACTCGATGGCGTATACCAGTATCAGACCACAAACAAATCCGATAATCACTGCCCCTAAGGGTGATACAATGTCACAACCAGCAGTAATACCAACGAGACCTGCCAACACACCGTTCAACGTGAGTGAGAGTGAAGGTTTGCCATATTTGAAATAGGTAAGGAACATCGTTGCAACACCGCCTGCAGCAGCAGCGAGGTTGGTGGTCAAGAATACATGGCTGATTGCCACACGGTTTACTTCGCCAGAAGCAGCCAACTGGCTACCAGGGTTGAAGCCAAACCATCCTAACCAAAGGATAAACACACCCAATGCCGCCATCGTCAGATTGTGACCAGGGATAGCACGGCTCTTACCGTTTGCAGTATATTTACCGATACGAGGTCCAAGTGCCAAAGCTCCAATTAGAGCCAATACACCACCTACGCTGTGTACGATAGCAGAACCTGCAAAATCGTGGAATACATCACCAAACGTACTCATCATAAAGCCGTCGGCAGCGTCGTTACATAGCCAACCGCCGCCCCAGGTCCAGTGACCCTCAATAGGGTAGATCAATAGCGAGATGACGGCGCTATAAACCATATACATCGAGAACTTTGTACGCTCGGCCATTGCACCGCTCACGATAGTGGCACTTGTGGCACAGAACACTGTCTCGAAAATCAAGAAACCCTCTACGGGCAAGTCTCCTTTATAGAAACTCAGGTCGCCCCAGTTTGGAGCACCAATAAAACCTGCGCCTTCGCTGCCGAACATAAAGCCGAAGCCAAGAAAGAAGAACAGCAACGAGCCGAACATAAAGTCGACAAAGTTCTTCATCAAGATGTTTGCCGTATTTTTACTTTGCGTAAAACCTGCTTCACACAGCGCAAATCCCGGCTGCATCCAGAAAACTAACATGGCTGCCAATAGCATCCATACAGTATCGAGTGATAATCCAATTTCGTTCATATCCTGAAAATTTTTGTTGTTAATACTTAATTGTCAATTGTCCATTATCCATTGTCAATTATTTCTTGTCTCTCAGTACGGTGTCACCATGTTCGCCAGTGCGGATGCTCCAGGTGTCGATCATGTCGCTCACGAAAATGCGACCGTCACCAACTTCGCCCGTATGAGCCACTTCGAGAATGACCTTCACTGTAGGTTCTACTAACGGATCACGACACACAATGGTCAGAGCTACACGTTCGATAACATCCGTAGAATACTGTACACCACGATATATTCTTTCTTGTCGACTCTGTCCGATGCCGTGAACGTTGTGGTACTCAAACCAGTCGATGTCCGAACTAAGCAAGGCCTCTTTGACCTCCTCGAACTTCGTCTTGCGAATAATTGCTTCAATCCTTTTCATACCTTTTCTCTTTTTACCTAATTAATTTTTACTATTAAAGCCCTCTTATTGGGTTGCATTTTGATAATTATCGAGTACAAAGGTATTGCATATTGATTAAATATCAATGCATTTTATATCACTTTTGTTTGTTAAAACGCACATTAACTTTCTTTTTGTCAATTTGCAGGTTTGTATTTCTATCGCTTTGTTTACATTTTGTACCTGATAACCCTATTTTCGTTGCAAAACGTCACTTCTCTTGTAAACCGAAACCTGTTGTTATCGTACACAACTAGCTTGAAAATAGGTAAAGATGTCAATGTGTAAGTTTTCAGGTGCTTGTTATGGTCTAAAAGTGTCATAATGACATAAAAAGCGTTAGATTATAGACAAAGTGTAAGTTGCTTGTATTTTTAAAGATAAAAATTGAAAGCAGAATCTTTGTAATAATGACAAAATGCGCTATCTTTGCACCCAAAAATAAACAAAGTGTAAGTTAAAGTTGGTAATATATGATTAATAGCAAACTTCAAACTGGAAAGAACATGCAGATTGAACGGAGTGTACAGAAAGGATTATATCAACCGGGTTACGAGCATGACGCTTGCGGCGTGGGTATGGTGGTTAATATCCACGGCGGAAAAAGTCATGATCTGGTTGACAATGCTCTGAAGGTGCTTGAGAACATGGAACACCGTGGCGCCGAGACACGCGACAAGACCGGTGATGGTGCGGGTATCATGGTACAGATACCCCACGAGTTTATTTTGTTACAGGGTATCCCCGTGCCTGAAAAGGGAAAGTATGGTACAGGACTGGTGTTCCTGCCCAAGGACGAGAAAGCACAGCAGGAGATCCTGAGTGTGATGATCGAGGAGATCGAGCGCGAGGGGCTGCAGCTGATGCATCTGCGTACGGTTCCTACAAACCCTGAGGTGTTGGGTGTAGCCGCCCGTGAGGTGGAACCCGCCATCAAACAGATTTTCGTAACAGGTGTATCCGAGGAGGATGTGCCTGTGTTCGAGCGTATATTATATAAGGTACGCAAGAGAATCGAGAATCGCATCAAGGACAAGGACTTCTATATCTGTTCCCTGTCGAACAAGAACATCATCTATAAGGGTATGCTGACGAGCGAACAGCTGCGTCGCTATTTCCCTGATCTGTCGAATGATTACTTTACAAGCGGACTGGCGCTGGTGCACTCCCGTTTCAGCACAAACACATTCCCCACGTGGTCGTTGGCCCAGCCCTTCCGTTTGTTAGCACACAACGGTGAGATCAATACCATCCGTGGTAACCGCGGATGGATGAAGGCTCGTGAGAGTGTGCTGTCGAGTGAGGCCCTGGGTGACATCAAGGACCTGCGTCCGATTGTGCAGGAGGGTATGAGTGATTCTGCCAGCTTGGACAACGTGTTCGAGTTCCTGATGATGAGCGGACTCTCACTGCCGCAGGCCATGGCCATCCTGGTGCCAGAGAGCTTTAACGACAAGAACCCCATCAGCGAGGATCTAAAGGCTTTCTACGAGTATCACTCCATCCTGATGGAGCCGTGGGACGGTCCTGCCGCCCTGCTGTTCAGCGATGGCCGATACGCAGGTGGTATGCTGGATCGTAACGGCTTGCGCCCCAGTCGCTATACCATCACCAAACAGGGTATGATGGTGGTAGCCTCTGAGGTGGGTGTGATGGACTTTGAGCCCGGCGACGTGGTATCAAAGGGACGTCTGCAGCCAGGAAAGATCCTGCTGATTGATACGCAGGAGGGTAAGATCTACTACGATGGCGAGATTAAGGAGAAGCTGGCCAAGGCCCATCCTTACCGCGAGTGGCTGAATGAGAACCGCGTACAGCTGGAGAAGTTGAAGAGCGGACGTAAGGTTGACAACGGTGTGAGCGACTTGCAGCAGAAGCTGGTTACTTTCGGATTTGGTCAGGAGGATATCGACAAGACCATTATCCCTATGGCCACAGCCGGACAGGAGCCTGTAGCTGCGATGGGTAACGACACCCCGTTAGCAGTGATCTCAGACCGTCCACAGGTGCTATTCAACTATTTCCGTCAACAGTTTGCGCAGGTGACCAACCCTGCCATCGACCCTATCCGCGAGAAACTTGTGATGAGTCTTACCGAATACATCGGTGCCGTGGGTACCAACATTCTTACCCCCGATGCATCGAACTGCAAGATGGTACGTTTGCCGCAGCCAGTTTTAACCAACACACAACTTGATATATTGTGCAACATCCGCTACAAGGGCTTTAACACCAAGAAGTTGCCTATCGTGTTTGAGATGGCCAAGGGTGAGGAGCGCCGCGGCCAAATGAACAATGAAGCAAACGAGAATCGTTTGCGCCAGGCGCTTGACGACCTGTGCCACCAGGCCGAAGCCAGTGTCGATGAGGGTGTGAACTACATTATTCTGAGCGACCGAGATCTGGACGATACCCATGCCGCCATCCCCAGTCTGTTGGCTGTTTCTGCTGTCCACCACTACCTGATTAGTGTAGGTAAACGTGTGCAGACGGCGCTGATTGTGGAGAGCGGTGAGATCCGTGAGGTGATGCACGCTGCCCTGCTGTTAGGCTACGGTGCCAGCGCCCTGTGTCCTTACATGACCTTCGCCGTGCTCGATGATCTGGTGAAGCGTGGCAAGATCCAGGAGGAGTACGCCACCGCCGAGAAGAACTACATTAAGGCCGTGGATAAGGGTCTGAAGAAGATTATGAGTAAGATGGGTATCAGCACCATCCGCAGCTACCGCGGTGCCAAGATCTTTGAGAGCATCGGACTGAGCGAGGATATGCTGCGCCGCTACTTCGGTACCGAGGTAAGCACCATTGGTGGTGTAGGTCTGAAGGAGATCGCTCGCGATGCCATTGCATTACATGAGGCAGCCAAGGAGCAGACATTGCTGCAGAACCAGGGTCAGTTTGCTTGGCGCAAGGACGGTATCAAGCATGCCTGGAACCCCGAGACCATTGCCAAGTTGCAGTTGGCTACCCGTCAGGGTAACTACGATAAGTTTAAGCAGTGGGCTAAGCTGGTGGACGAGAAAGAATCGCCTATCTTTATTCGCGATTTCTTCGGTTTCAAGAAGGCTGCTAAACCAACCCCAATCGACGAGGTTGAAAGCGTAGAAAGCATTGTGAAGCATTTTGTTACAGGTGCCATGAGTTTCGGTGCCCTGAGCATCGAGGCCCATGAGGCACTGGCACTGGCGATGAATAAACTGGGTGCACGCTCGAACACTGGTGAGGGTGGTGAGGATAATGCCCGCTACCACACAGAGGTGGACGGTGTAAGCCTGAGCTCGAAGACCAAGCAGATTGCATCAGGTCGTTTTGGTGTAACCGCCGAATACCTGGTGAATGCTGAGGAGATACAGATTAAGGTGGCACAGGGTGCTAAGCCTGGTGAGGGCGGACAGTTGCCTGGCTTTAAGGTTAACAAGATTATCGCCAAGACGCGTAATGCTATTCCTGGTATCTCGCTGATTTCGCCTCCACCTCATCACGACATCTATAGTATCGAGGACCTGGCACAGCTCATCTTCGACCTGAAGAATATCAACCCCACAGCTGCCGTCAGCGTAAAGTTGGTAGCTGAGAGTGGTGTAGGAACCATTGCCGCTGGTGTGGCTAAGGCTAAGGCCGACCTGATTGTGATCAGTGGTGCTGAGGGTGGTACTGGTGCCAGCCCTGCATCAAGTATGCGATTTGCAGGGATTAGTCCTGAAATCGGACTGGCCGAGACCCAGCAGACGTTGGTAATGAACGGCCTGCGTAATCAGGTTCGCCTGCAGACCGACGGACAGTTGAAGACCGCCAAGGACGTGATCATCATGGCGATGCTTGGTGCCGACGAGTTCTCGTTTGGTACACTGCCACTGATTGTTTTGGGCTGCGTGATGATGCGTAAGTGTAACACCAATACCTGTCCGATGGGTGTGTCCACCCAGAACCCCGAACTGCGTAAGCACTTTGAGGGCAGAGCCGAGTACGTGGTTAACTTCTTTACCTTCCTGGCCGAGCAGGTACGCGAATACCTCAGCGAGATAGGTGTTCACAGTCTTAAGGAGATTATCGGACACACCGAACTGATTGAGGTGAACACCGAGAACGCTACCGACAAACAGAAGACCATCGACTTTGCCCGATTGCTGCACAAACCAGAGACAGACAAGGCTCTCTACTGGGATCGTGGCGCTTACACCAAGGTGACAGGCGTGAAGGACGAGGAGATGATTCGCGCTGCCCAGAAAGCCATCGAGAACCAGGAAGAGGTGACACTCGACTATGCCATCAAGAATACAGACCGTGCTGTGGGTACCATGCTCAGTGGTGTGATTGCCCAGAAGTACGGCGAGGAAGGACTGCCCGACGGAACCATCAAGATTAAGTTCAAAGGCTCGGCAGGTCAGAGTTTGGGCGCCTTTGCCGTTCGCGGACTGGATCTGCGTCTCGAGGGCGAGACCAACGACTACTTTGGTAAGGGTCTTTCGGGTGGTCGCATCTCTATTCTGCCTCCTGCCCGCAGGAGCGACGACTTTAAGGCCGAAGAAAATATTATCGCAGGTAACACCGGACTGTACGGTGCTACATCGGGCGAACTCTATATAAATGGTAAGGTAGGCGAGCGCTTCGGCGTGCGTAACTCGGGTGCCATCGCTGTAATTGAAGGTGCCGGTGACCACTGCTGCGAGTATATGACTGGCGGACGTGTGGTGGTATTAGGCAAGACAGGCCGTAACTTCGCTGCAGGTATGAGTGGTGGTGTGGCATACGTCTATGACCCTGACCACACCTTCGACTACTTCTGTAATATGGACATGGTTGAGCTCTCGCTGGTTGAGGACTCAGTATCGCGTAAGGAACTCTTGGAGCTCATCCGTCAGCACTATCTGCACACGGGCTCGGCCCTCGCAGGTCGGATGCTCGACAACTGGCAGCGTTACATCGAAGACTTCATCCAGGTAGTACCTATCGAGTACAAACGCGTGCTCGAAGAGGAGAAGATGAAGAAGCTTCACGAGAAGATCGCCGACATCCAGAGAGACTATTAATACTTCAAACAGCAAAAGATTATGGGAAATCCAAAAGCATTTTTAGAGATACACCGCCAGGAGGCGGGTTACCGTCCGATTCACGATAGAATCCACGACTTTGGCGAGGTAGAGCAGACGCTCAACACGCGCGAACGCAAACTGCAGGCCAGCCGCTGCATGGACTGCGGCGTACCTTTCTGCCACTGGGCTTGTCCGCTGGGCAACAAAGCACCCGAGTGGAATGATGCCCTGTACAAAGGTGATTATGAATTGGCTTATCGTCTGCTGAATAGCACCAACCCCTTCCCCGAGTTCACAGGTCGTATCTGTCCTGCACTCTGCGAGAAGGCTTGCGTGCTGAACCGTTTTAACCATGAACCAACAACCAACCGCGAGGACGAGGCTGCCATCACCGAGATGGCATTCCAGGAGGGCTTTATCGTGCCCAAGACCGATATCGTTCGCAATGGTAAGAAGGTGGCCGTGATTGGTGCCGGTCCTGCTGGACTAGCTGCCGCCAACGACTTGAACCACATGGGATATACCGTTACCGTGTTTGAGAAAAACGAAGCTGCAGGCGGATTGCTGCGCTATGGTATTCCCAATTTTAAACTGAACAAGGCCGTTATCGATCGTCGACTGCGTCTACTGGAGCAGGAGGGCATCGAGTTTAAATATGGCGAGGCTGTAGAGGTGAACGATGCCTTTGCTAAGCAGTTTGATGCTGTGGTGATATCTACTGGTACACCTACTGCCCGCGATCTGAAGGCTCCTGGCCGCGAACTCAAGGGCGTACACTTTGCCCTCGACATGCTGTCGCAGCAGAACCGCGTGCTGGCAGGTATGGAATTCTCTAAGGATGAGCGCATAACAGCCAAGGGCAAGGATGTGTTGGTAATCGGTGGTGGTGATACTGGTAGCGACTGCATTGGTACAGCCCATCGTCAGGGTTGTAATAGCGTGACTCAGATTGAGATTATGCCTAAGCCCGTTGAGGGTCCCGAAGACCCACAGAACCCTTGGCCAGAGTGGCCTCGCACCTTAAAGACAACATCCAGTCATGAGGAGGGTTGCACCCGTCGCTGGAACATCAACACCCTGGAGTTCCTGGGAAAGGACGGTAAGTTGACTGGCGTAAAGGTTCAGGAAATTGACTGGAAGCCAAACCCAGAAGGTGGACGCCCCATTATGGTAGAAAAGGGCAAGCCCGAAATTATCAAGGCCGAGTTGGTACTGTTGGCAATGGGATTCCTGAAGCCCGAGCATCCCGCCTACCCAGAGAACGTCTTCGTTTGTGGCGATGCTGCTAACGGTGCATCATTAGTGGTTCGTGCGATGGCCAGCGGCAAACAGACGGCTGCAAAGGTTGCCGCCTATCTCGAGCGTTAATAATCAACCATCTCTTTATAAATAATCCCTGATTCCTTCGTGATGTCAGGGATTATTTGTATCTTTGACTTCATCGAAAGTACTTTCGCTCGGAAAAACTCAAATTCATTTGGTTTTTCGCTCACTTATTCGTACCTTTGCCCCCATGACGGCGAAAGAGATAATACGATATATGGAGTCGCTGCAGAATGAGGAGCAGCGACGGATACTTATGGGGTTCTTCAAAACGGGACCAGGTGAGTATGGTGAAGGTGATGAGTTCCTGGGGCTGAAAGTACCTCAAACAAGAGAGGTCGTTAAGAACGTGTGGAAGGATTTTCCATTGAGTGAGGTGCCTGAACTGCTAATGAACCGTTGGCATGAGGTGAGGCTCTGTGGTTTTCTTATTCTTGTGGCGAAGTTCGAACGATTAGCGACGAAGAAATTAGAGCACGATGTGGTTGCTATCAAAAGCCGTGACGAAATCCTCACGCTCTATCTGCAGTATGCTGAGCAAGCGAACAACTGGGACCTCATCGACCTTTCCGTCCATAAGATTCTCGGTCATTGGCTATTGTTGCCGACGAATCTGGGTGACCGAGATTACAAGATAAGGGTATTAGACGATCTTGCGCAGAGCGATAACCTCTGGAAGCAGCGCATGAGCATCGTCTGTTCGTGGAAAACCTCGCAGATGGGTGACCCGTCATGGTGTCTGCGTTATGCCGAGATTCACCTGCATCATCCGCACGACCTTATGCACAAGGCCGTTGGTTGGATGCTTCGCGAAATGGGCAAGCGTGTCTCAATGGATCTCCTACGCGACTTCCTCCGTCAGCACGCCTCAATGCCACGTACAACGCTCCGTTACGCTATCGAGAAAATGTCAGAACAAGAGCGACAATATTGGATGAAATGATGACTTCTTATCTAAATACAGAGAATATTGCTCGCAGCAAGGGTGGGGTAGAGTACCATCCGTTACGCCCCTTCCTGCCAGAGAATGCGAAGGTGTTGTTCTTGGGTAGTTTCCCACCCCAGCGCAAACGGTGGTGTATGGACTTTTATTACCCGAATTATATCAATGACCACTGGCGCATCGAGGGCCAGATTTTCTTTGGTGACAAGAATCATTTCTTGGATGTGGAAAACAAGCGCTTCAAGATAGACGAGATTATTACCTTCTGCCAAGAAAAGGGCCTCGCCTTCTTCGACACCTCAACGGCTATCCGTCGTCTGCAGGACAATGCTTCCGACAAATTCCTCGAGGTTGTTGAGCCGACAGACATCCCGGCCTTGCTCCAACAATTACCTCATCTCCGCGCCATCGTGACCACAGGCGAAAAGGCCACAGAAACCATCTGTGCCTCGCTCAGCATGGAACGTTTACCAAAAACGAACGAAAGTATCTCGATTCCCCGCTCTCAATTATCTTTATTTCGCCTCCCTTCCTCATCTCGCGCTTACCCATTGTCCTTCGACAAAAAGGTGGAGGCCTATCGTCAAATGTTTCAGCAAATACTCTAGATTATAACATAAGTTTAAGAAGCGTTAGCCCATGTTACCGTTTGATAGCGATAATGATGCGGCGGTAGGCGACGAGGCGGAAGGGACCGTCGTCGTGGACTTCGCAGATGAGGTGGACGGTATCGTCCTTCGTGTCGGCGGGAATGCGGACGGTGGCTATTGCCTGATCGGACTGGTCAATCGTGACTTTCGTTGTACCAATCTCCGGCTGTTGCCACCAAAAGAAGCTGATGGCGTCACCGTCAGGGTCGAAGGATTTCGAGGCGTCGAGTCGAATGGTAAAGAAATCGCCTTTCTTGACACCAGGAGGGACGGTGATGGTCATCGTGTCATTGGGCAATATAATATAAGGATTAAGATTGCCGCGGCCCTCGGCAGCCCATTGCATACGGGCGCAGAAGTCGTTGAACTCGTCAGGATAGAAGCGCCGTTTGTAGGCGACGCTGATACTGCGTAGGGGCTCCTGCCAGGAAGTCCAAGCAGTGGTAAGTGAGTCGGCACAGAGACCGCGCTCGTGATAGCCCGCCCAACCGCATTGGTGCGGGTCCTCTGGGTCGTTCAGTCCGTTGGGCATCACGTAGAGGAAACTCGGCGTGTCGCCCTCGACACCCCATTTGTAATTAGGATATTCATGCCCCAGCGCGCCATGGCCCTGGATGAGCTGCTGATGCTGAGCCCAGTGTTGCTTGCCCAGTTCGCATTGCTCCTGCCAGGCGCCCTCATCCCAGATGAACTGCAGGTCGTCGGCAAACTCCTTTCGCAGCCACATGTGAGAACTGTAGGCGCGGTTCATGCGCATATCATATTTCATATCCTGATCGGTGATGGTGAAGAGGCGGAACTTGTGGACGAAGTTTTTCACTTCGTCATCACTCCGCGTCTGCTTCACGCGCCAGATGGCCTGAGCTAGTGTGTTGGCGCCACCCCATGCAGCGACGTATATCGGTCGTGGGTCGTCCTCGTCAGCCAGTCGGATCAGTAGCTCGCTACCTGGCGAATCATTGCGCTCGCCTATTACCTTGATTCCTCCATGTTCGCTACCCATCACGGCGCGACTCTTGATATAGTCGGCACTGGGCCAATAGCCAAGTTCTTGCTGTCCGTTCTCCTCATTCAGAGGCAGAAACTCACTTTGACCAGAGCGTCTCATCAAGTTTGGCACATCCTTGCGATAGGCCTCGATGACACGCGTCAGATACTCGGCCCACTCCTTCGGATAGGGGTCACAGTTCCAACCTACGCTCGTGATGAGCGCCTCTATTTCAAAACAATCGGCATACGTCATCAGTCGCACCATCGACTCCATATCGTCAGGTTCCACGTCGGCAGGCGCAATGTCAGTACACACCACTAATCGTGGCTTTAAGTTACTATTAGCAGCCCAACCTGTAAATGCGAACAGGGCAAAGAGAACTATCAAAGAGAACTGTTTCATACGGAATCTTCTATTTAAATAGATACTGTGCAAACTCATGTCAACTGAGCGCAGAAAACGGCCGCAAGCATCGTGGCCAGTAAGGTTCTTGTTTTCATATTGTTGTCGTTAATTGATCCTTATATTACGTTAAAGTGTCGTAGGGCGTTGAGGATGCCGTCGGCATCGACGGAGGTAGTGACGTAGTCGGCTTGTTGCTTGAGGGCGTCGATGGCGTTGCCCATCGCGATGCCGATGCCGGCCTGGATAATCATCGAGGTATCGTTGCCGCCATCGCCGAAGGCCATCGTGCGACTGGGGTCGAAACCCTCGTGGCGGGCCATCGCCAGGATGCCCTTGCCCTTATCGGCACCGTTGGCGGTGATGTCGGTAAACTCTGGATGCCAGCGGCCCGAGACGCATTGCGGCATGCGGGCCATCAGTACGGGTTCGTAGTCGGCGGGGAAGAAGGGCGTCAACTGGAGGATGTCCTGTTGGAGTACGACATCGAGCGGCGAGGCCTGATCAAGGTTCTTTACAGCGAGCATCTGACGGAAGATGCGGTCGACATCGCCCTTGGGGTCGATAACCGCTACGTCCTTACGCCCAACGATGATAAGGCTGTTGCCTTTCTCCTGGCAGTCCTCCACGCAGGTCATCACGTCCTTCTTGGGGATGGGTTGGCACGTGACCATCTCGTCGCCTACATAGCACAACGCG
>Ga0247609_10002181_pt1 | contig 21205 bp, 8 predicted proteins | sample 172DNAGHGlowgp2_FD_193487 | JGI IMG/M metagenome (GOLD analysis project Ga0247609, IMG submission 193487) | Sheep rumen microbial communities from Palmerston North, Manawatu-Wanganui, New Zealand - 1728 DNA GHGlow gp2 | ecosystem: Host-associated > Mammals > Digestive system > Stomach > Rumen ...
TTGGGGATTGGGGATTGGGGATTGGTGATTGGGGATTGGGGATTGGGGATTGGGCCCAATCCCCAATCCCCAATCCCCAATCCCCAATCCCCAATCCCCATTTTATAAATTTAAAAATTAATAAATTAATAAATTAATAAATTATTTATTATTATTGAAAAATAAATAATAATTATTTAAACGATAAATAGTTAAAGGAAAATTAGTTAAATAATTAGTAAAACTAATAAATATAAAAATAGTTAAGAGAAATATAAATAGCTGATAAACAATTTGATTTTCAATCAAAAATGCTATCTAAAGTCAATAAAGAAAATTTAAAAGGTTTTTCTAGACCAAAATTTGAACTTAAAATTGAGGATATTAAAGGTAATTTTGTATTGACAGATGAAGCAAAAACAAGACTACAAAAAATAAAAAATTTTTTTGATTCTAGAATTCCTGTCATGCTTGAAGGTCCAACAGGGACATCCAAAACAAAAACAATACAAGTTCTATGTGATGTTTTACATAAAAAATTAGTCAGATTTAATTTAAGTAGTGAAACTACTATTGAAGATTTAATTGGAAGACTTGGCTCTGGAGGAGAAGATTCTTGGAGTAGTTTTCGATTTGTTCCAGGTCCATTTACTGAAGCTTTTTCTAAAGGTTATGTTTTATTATTAGATGAAGTTAATCTTGGCCAAAAAGCTGTTTTGCAATGCATGGAAACTGCATTAGATACAGGAGAAATAAAGCAAGATATTCCAGGGTGTGGTACTATTAAAGTATCAAAAAATGATGATTTTATTATAGTTGCAACCCAAAATCCAAAAATAGAAGGATTCACAAATCAAAGAGATGAATTATCTCAAAAATTTTTATCTAGATTTACTGTAGTTGAATTTCCTTCATTTGAAATAGAAGAATTAAGAATAATTGCTAATGGAATTGCACAAAAAAATAATTATAAAAAAGTTGATATAGTTAAAAAAATAAGTGATTTTCATTATCAATGGATTTATAAAGAGGAAGATTCTAAATCTAGTTCACAATGTTTCACAGTAAGGGATATAAATGCAACAATTAAAGCAATATCTTGTGGACAAGAGCCAAGCGATGCTGTAAATTGTTTTTATGGTTCAAGATATAAAGGAAAAGAATTTAATCATTTAACTAATATTTTAAAAAAAGATTATAAAGAACTTTATAAAGACCTAAATAAAATACCTGAATTGCCAGAAGATTTTCCTAAATGTTATTCTAATTTTTCACTTAAAAAAGCCTTTTATTTTGCAAAAATAGCCAAAAATAATGGAAGACATCTTTTAATAGTAGGTAAAGAAGGAAGTGGAATTACCCAGGTTGCAAGATGGATTTCTTGGTATTTTACCCCGGAAGAAAAGAGAAAAGAAAATTTTTTATTTATTTTTTCCCCAGAAACTACAGTAAGTGATATGATAGGTAAATTTACACCTAAAGCAGATACAGCTGATTCATCTTCTGGTCTTTTTGAATGGAGAAATGGTCCTTTGACATTAGCTGTAAAATATGGATATTCTGGAGTCTTTGATAATATAAGTTCTGCTCAAGCTAAAGTCATAGAAAGCTTGAATGCTTTGTTAGATCCTAAAGATACAGAAGAAGATTATTATTTTGAGATACCTCAAAATACAACAGAACCTAGAGTTAGAATTCATAATGATTTTTTATTTGTTGCTACTTGCGATTTAAATAATTTAGAAAAATTATCTCCTGCTTTTTTGAATAGATTTACCGTAATTAATTTAGAAAATCAGTTAGAGGGTGCAACAGAAAAACAAGAAAAAGAAGCTATTAAATATATAATTGAATCCGAAAAAATAGAATTATTAAAGAAAGATGCTATTATTGATAAAATTTATCTAATATATAAAGAGAAAAAGTTAAATATGTCTTTGCTTGCTAGATTTACAAAAGCAACAATAAGATTATTTGATCTTATTAAAGATGAAGAAAATATTGAAGAAATAATAAAATATATGAAAGATATTATTTTAACTAAAAATATAAATATAGATATTCCAGTTATAATTCAAAATAAAGCAAGCAATATTTTTGATAAAAATGAACAAATGTCAACAGATGAAAGATTCTATTTTCAGAATTCTCCTAATTTAAGAAGTTTAATGACTCATTTATATATATGTTCAGAATGTAGAATTCCTGTGTGTCTAGTAGGTGCAACAGGTTTAGGAAAAACAAGTATGGCCAGGGCTTTTTGTGAAATAGTAAGGAGGGAATATCCTACTTTATATTCATTTCATATGGATACTCAACTCAGTGATTTATATGGTATATTTAATTTTGAAGCAGGAAGAGCTGTTATACAGGATGGTCCTTTAGTAAGAACAATGGAAAATGGACAAATATTTATTGCTGATGAATTTAATTTGGCAGAAGAAGCAGTTTTACAAACAATAATAATAGCTTTAGAGCCTGCAGATGAAAATTCTATATTTTTGGTTCCTGATACTGGTAAAAAAATAGAAAGAAAAAAATCATTTTTTTTTATTGCATGTCAAAATGATTTATCAACTTCTGGAAGAAAAAAATTACCTGAAATAATTCAAAAAAGACTCAGAACATTTGAATATCCTTCTCCTATGATAAAAGATTTACAAAATAGTATAGAAGAAATGATAAGATTTGAAAAAATAAAAGATTCTAAATTTGAATTATATATTGATTTTCCATCAAGAATAGCAAATTTTATGTATCAATTAAATGAAGCAAATATACCTGAAATAGGAAAATGGTCAATGAGAAATATTCGAAAATTATATAGAAGAATTACAAAACAACAAATAGATGATTCTTCTTATTTTAATGTAACTGTTGAACATCAAATTGTGTTTTATATTTTAGGAAACATACCTGGAGGAAAAGAAGAAAAATTGATAGTTTATGAAAAAATAGCTGATTTATTAAAGAAAACTTTTGATTTAAAAGATGAATTATATGAAAAAATAAAAAATTGTATAGAAAGTAATCCTAGAATAATTGAGATTAATAAAAAAAAATTTTTAGTGAAAGGAGATTCTGTAGAAACATTAAAAGATAAAGAAAAAAAGGATAAATTTAAATCTTATACTAATGCTGCAGGTGAAGCTGGAATTCTTTTAGATAAACCTATTGAAGATAAAATAGATTTAAGTTCATTATATGAAACATTATTTTATATATTATTTTCACATTATAAAGAACCTTTATTATTATGTGGACCATCTGGTTATAAATCTAAATTAGCTAAAGATATATCTCCAAGTGCATGTACTATTAATTTTTATCCAGAAATTTCAAATAGTCAATTAATTGGTACTACATCTTTAGTTATAAATTATCAAGCAAAAGAATATTATTTAGAACAAATTTGTAAAATATGTAAAAAAGAAGAAAAATTAAAAGATTTAAAAGAAGATTTGCAGGATTATTATAAAGAAAAGAAAAAAGAAGCAATTCAAATAAGAGAAAGAAAAGCAAAAGAATTAAAAAAAAAATTAAAAGAAAAAAAGGAAAATAATGTCGATGAAAAAATTAAAAATTTAAATAAAAAAGGGGAAATTGAATCAGAATCTGATGAAGATAAAAAAAAGAAAAAGAAAAAAGAAGAATCAGATGAAGAAAGCGAAGAACCTGATGATGATAAAAATAAGAAAAATAAAGAATCAAATGAAGAAAAAAAAGCAAAAAATAAAAAGAAAGAAGAATCTGAGGAAGATGATTCTGAAGATGATAAAAAGAAGAAAAAAAAGAAAAAAGAAGAATCGGATGATGATGAGTCTGAAGATGATAAAAAGAAAAAGAAGAAAAATAAAAAGAAAGAAGAATCTGAGGAAGATGATTCTGAAGATGATAAAAAGAAGAAGAAAAAGAAAAAAGAAGAATCGGATGATGATGAGTCTGAAGATGATAAAAAGAAAAAGAAAAGGAACAAAAAGAAAAAAGAAGAAGAATCAGATGATGAAGACTCTGAAGATGATAAAAAGAAAAAAAAGAAAAAGAAAAAAGAAGAAGAATCAGATGATGATGATGAATCTGAAGATAATAAAAAGAAAAAGAAAAAGAAAAAAGAAGAATCGGATGATGAAGATTCTGAAGATGATAAAAAGAAAAGAAAGAAAAAGAAAAAAGAAGAAGAATCAGATGATGAAGACTCTGAAGATAATAAAAAGAAAAAAAAGAAAAAGAAAAAAGAAGAATCAGATGATGATGATGAATCTGAAGATAATAAAAAGAAAAAGAAAAAAGAAGAATCGGATGATGAAGATTCTGAAGATGATAAAAAGAAAAGAAAGAAAAAGAAAAAGAAAAAAGAAGAAGAATCAGATGATGAAGAATATGAAGATAAAAAAAAGAAAAAAAAGAAAAAGAAAAAAGAAGAAGAATCAGATGATGATGAATCTGAAGATAAAAAAAAGAAAAGAAAAAACGATGATTCAGATGAAAATAAAGATGAAGATGAAGATGATTCTTCACATGAAAAAGATGTAGATAAAGCTGAGACAAAAATAAGATATGATAAGATAAAAAAATTTGAAGAAAAAATTGATAAAATAATAAAAAAATGTAAAGAAGAAAAAATTTTACCAAAATGTTTGGAAAATATAGTAGAACATTTACAAAAAAATTTAAAAGAATTCAATTTTTCTTTTTCAGAAGGGATTTTTGGTGATTTTACTTCTGTTTTTAAAACTGGTATTTTAACAGAAAAAATATTTAGTCAATCTCCATTAATTGCTGAAAATTTACCAAATTTACCACCTCAAGTTATAGAAAGATGTAATGATTTATTTAATTATAATCCTAAAATATGTTTAAGTGAAGATTCTTGTAATACTTTTACTGGTGAAGATAAAGAATTATCAGGTTTTGCAGATGGTTTTAGAGTTATAGCTACTTCAACTGAATTAGCAATAAGAAATTTATCAGATGCCGCTCAATCTAGATTTACAATTATTTATACAACAAGTTATAAACCAGAAGAACGAGATTTATTAATTCAAATATTTTATAAAGAAACACCAAAAGAATTTTATACATTTTTAAAAAAATATAAAGAGAGTTTCAGAAAAGAATTATCTTTTCTTTATGTAACTAAAATTTTAAATATTTTAAAATTATTAAATTCAAAATATGAAAAAGATGAAAGAAATCAAGAAGAAATAAGAAAAAAAAACATATGTTTGGCCATACATTTAGCACTTAAGTTTATAATGGATAAACCTAGAAGTAAAAGTAAATTTAAAAAAATATTAAATGAAATATATTCAAATTTTTATCATTTAAAAGATAAAGAAGAAGAGGATCATGAAGCCGAAATTGAAGATAAAACTCCATTTGAATTTTTAAATGAAGAATTGCATTCAAATTGGTGTAATCTTACTATTTCATCTTGTGATTTGAAAGAAGATTTCGATAATAATCTAGCTTTTATAAAACCATTTAATAAATTACTTGAACACATATTTATTTCAATAGCACTTAATTTCCCATTAATTATTGAGGGTGGAACAGGAAAAGGAAGAAAATCTGCCATTTATTATATGGCTAAAATATTAGGATATGATGTTATATATTTTAATATTTCAAATAGTACTACAGTGGATGATTTATTTTGCAAAAAGATGCCAGTCGAAAAAGATGGAAGTATGGTATTTATTGATATAAGATCTTTATTATTGGATGGAATAGATGCAAATATTAAAAAAGATAAAAATTGTATAATAATATTAGATAATATTCAACAAGCAAATTCAAATGTTTTAGAGAGTCTTATTCCAGTTTTTGATATAAATACTAAATCAATATTAGTTCAAGGTGAAGAAATTATAAAAAGATCTTATAATATAATAGGTATTATTGATTCTTCAATGGAATCTAAAAGTGCTAATGATTTCTTACCAGATTCTATTAAACATTCAACAATTTTATTTAAAATTTCAAATTATGAAAAAAGAGAATATTGTAGAAAAATAATTGATAAAATGTTTGGTGATGAAAAAAATTATGATAATGAACCAAAAATTGAATATTATTTAGATGCTTATATAGCCTTAAATAATTATGTTAAAGAAAAACAAATAAAAGAATTATTTAGTTTTAATGATTTTAAAAAATTTTTATTTTTCTTGAAAAAATCAAGAACAGAAGAATCGGATCCAAGTACAGCTATATTCGACATTCAAACTATTACTCAATTATTATTAGTTTACAAATTTAAGTCAAAAGAAGAAATTAATTCAGCTAATGAAATATTAGGAAATTCTTTAGTTTCTGATTTTTGGCCTATATTTTCTTATTCAGATGATTCAGATGAAGATAAAACTAAAGAAGATAAATTTCAAATAGCACCTGATAATAAAGGTGAAAATTTAAGTTATCCTTTAGGAATTAATATAGATAAAAAAAAGAGAAAGGAATTATTATTAAAAACTCATTCTTTATCACCAGATCAAAGAAGAGGAATTATATATCTTATGTTATCAGTTCTCTCAGATGTACCTTGTATTATTCAAGGAATTACTTCATCAGGAAAAACACACTTAATTAGATTATTTTGTGAATTATTAGGAAGAATACCTTTAATTATTGATATAAATAATGATACTGGTATATCTATATTATTAAAACAATTAGTACCTAGAGAAGAAATTGAAGAAGAAAAAGTAAAAAAAATTAAAAAAACATTTAAAAAATTTATAAAAAAAGAAAAAAAATTAGGAGAAGAAATTATAAAATTAATAAATATTGATAAGGAAGTAGAGTGGCATCCTTCAAATTTCAAAAATGTAATAAAGTTAATAGAGGATAAAAATGATGAAATAAAAACTGAAAATATGTTATTATCTTCTGAATTAAAATCATTATTAAATGAGCAATTATCTTTTTTTAAACATTTATCAAATGAAGATTCAGCTTTTATTAAAGCAATGATTAATGGAGATTGGGTAATTTTAGATGGTATTGAATCAGCACAACCAGAATTATATCAAAGAATTTCATCTTTATGTGATTTAGAAAATCAAAATTTAACAATGTATGATAATGGCCCAGATTATGTTTATACTAAAACATCTACAAAAAAGAAATTTAGAATTCATCCTGATTTTAGATTATTTATTACTTATAATCCATTTGAATCTGATCCTCAAAAAAGATTACCTAATAGTTTTTTAAATAAATGTCTTACTTTTAGTTTAAGTGGAATTGATGAAAATATAAAAACAACATCTTTAGTTCTATCTGGTTTATTTATGAAAGAAAAATTATATGAAAAATTAGAAAAACAATATTATAAAGATAATGAAGAAGAATTAAAGAAAAATATGCCAGATTTAAAAAAAAGTGAGATAATTAAAACTTTATTTAAAGAAGATTTAAGAACTTTAGGAATTAGATTTGCTAGTATACATCATTATTCTAATGAATTAGCTATAAAAAATAAAGAAGATTATGCAGGTAAAAAAACATTTGGAGGTCGTTCTATAAAATTTATATATAATACTTTATCTAAAAGATCTGATAACATAATAGAGGGAATAATTAGTGTAATTCAAGATATTTATTGTTATCCTTATAAAAAATCACAAATAAAATTAAAAGAAGAATTAATAAATAAATTTATTGATACACCAATCGATGAATTAATGCAATTTTTAAGAAATGATGAAATAGAAGCAGAGGAAAAATATAAAGCTATAATGAAATCATTATTTTCTATTGAAAAAAATCCGGAAATTTATTTTGATATGTGTCAATTTATTATTTCAACTTTTGCTTATATTTACAAAGATATACCACATTTAATTGAAGAATTAGATAAATGTCTTGCAAAAGTAAAAATAGATAATATGAATTATACTTATATTTCAATATTTAGAACTATACTGAAAAGTTATTTACAAAGGAAAGGATATGAAGAAGAAATCCCAAAGTATTTAACCAAGAAAAATATAAATGATTTAAATTTAGCAAAAGAGGATGAATTTTTACGTGTACCCCAAAATCTTTTATTTATATATTATTCTTTATTAGAAAAAAAATTAATTAAAAATATAGCTAATTTAGATTATTTAAAATATTCTGAAATTATTGATGAATTAGAAGATGAAAATAAAGAAAAGAATGAAGATGAACCTAAAAAAGATGAAGATGAAGATTTAGATAATAAAGATAATAATACTGATAATGAAAATAAAGAAAATAAGGAGGATGATAATATAGATGAAAAAGATAAAAAGAGTAAAGATGATAATATGGGTGAAAAAGATAAAAAGAAAAATGAAGAAGAAAATGAAGAAGATAATGATAATATAGAAAAAGATGAAGATAATGAGGAAGAGAAAGAAGATCCATTAATAATAATATCTGAGAATGAAAAAAAATATATTAAAGAAAAAGAAATTAAAGGAAAACAACCATTTTTGGAATTATGTTTAGATAATTCAAATTTAGTAGCAAATTTAGCAACATTAGCTTTATCTTTTCCAGAATTAAATGATATGACTAAAGAGGAATTAGAAGAAAAATTCAAAAGTTTGCCTGAATTTACAAGAAAATTATTCATTCTTTTTATAAAATTATTCAATAATAGTATATATAATGAAGAAAAAGAAGAGATTTTAATATGCGAAAAATTCAGTAAATTTATAGATAATAAAGACTTTATTAAAGCCATAGAAAATAATTATGATAAAGAAGAATTTTTTAAAGATACTTCACCAGAAGAAGATAAAATGGTTCTTGAAAAATATATGAAAATTAAAAAAGAACTTAATATATTATCTGAAGCTCATTTAGAATGTTGTAAACAAGATGATGATATAGTAAAAGAATATTTAAAAGAATTTAATGAAAATTTTGAAATATTTATAAAAGATTTAAATGAAGTATATTATATTAAAATAGGAAAAGAAAAGGAATATAAAATAAAAAAAAAGTTTAATGATTTAATTGAAAAATTGAAATTAAAAAAAACAAAAATTAATATTGATTTTGTCAAAGGTCTTTTAGATGATATGATAGAATATTTAAATAATATAACTGTATTTTCAGAAGAAAATTATTTAATTGCTGAATCTGATGTAAATAAAATTTTAAAAGATTCTGAAAGTTATATTGCTTCTTCTTCTTCAAAAACTACATTTATTCATTTTCCAATAGTTGAATATAGTGATGATTTCAAACCAAAAACAACATTTCAGAAAATATATAATTTATTGATGGATTTTTCAGATACTATATATTTATTAAAAGATTTAAAAAAGGATAAAGATAAAAGAACATGTATGAATTTAGGAAAATTGAAACAATTTTTAAAAATTCAAGAAGAAGCAACATTTGAAGGGATAAAAAATCAATATAATATTTTTTATGACAAAGTATTGGGAAGAGATGATAAATTAATTGATATTATTAATGATTTTGAGCAATCTGTATTAAGTAATTTAATATTAAATATATATAAAATAGATAAAAAATATTTAAATAAAAATAATATTATAGAAAAACTTAATACCTATTGTGCAAGAACTAAAATAAAAGAAGAAGATTATGAAGCAGATTTAGAATGGGCGAGTTATCTTTCAAAAACTCGTGAACCTTTTGATGAAATAATATTACCTATATTTACTTATAATTCAATTCTAAAATTATTCTCTTTAAAAAATGAAAAAGGTGAAGATAGTCATGGAATGTTTTCTAATAATATGTGGAATAGAAATAAACTTGAATTTTATAAACAAATAAATGAATTATTAAATTATATAAATAAAAATATAAGTGGTGATGAATCTATGAATGAATTAACTTTAACCATTGAATCAATTTTTGAAAAAGCAATGTTGACCTTATTCAATGATAAAGAGAATATAAAAAATGTTGATGAAATACAGAATATTTTCAAAGAAAAATTATTAGATAAAATTAAAATTAAAGAAAAATTTGATTTATTAAATATAATTAAAGAAATAAAAGAAAAAATTCAAGCTGATATATCATATAAAGAATTCTTAGAATTTATAAGTGATTTATATAGATATATAAACAGAACCGAAAAAATTGATTCATCTTATTCATATATTGATATTGATATTGAAAAAGATGATATGATAATTGGAGAAGAAACAAAAAATATAATCGATATGCTTGAAGAAAAAAAAGATACTGAAAATATTGATGCATCGATAATTATAAAAACTTTCATGAGTTCAGGGTTAAATAGAACTAATTATTCTCAAGATGAATTAAAAGTAATAAACAAGGATGATACATTTTTTATAAGAAATCCAGATTGGAAAAATAATATTAAAAAAAATATGGTTGATGATGATTGTAATTATAAAAAATATCCAAGTCTATTATATTTCTTGTTTAAAAATATTAAGTGTGAACAAGAATTAAGAGCATTCTTATCAAAAACTGATTCTATTAAAGATTATAAAGTTGATAGTGATAGAATAAACTATAAATTTCCAACTTTTCTTTTAATTTTCCGAATTTTTTCAAATATTAATTGTTTAGATTTTCAAATAAATAGTGATAATTTTCTGGGAAAAAAAATAAAAGAAACTATTTTATTAGGACTTAAAAGTAGGAGTAATGAAGTATTTCTAAAAAGTGATATTAATTGGTTAGGATTATTAATTAATAATTCGGAGATCAATAATTATTTATCTCCTAAAATGGCCTATATATATCGTTATTTGGAAAATTTATGTGATTATTCATTTAAACCAGATGAAGAAAATAAAAATAATTATGATATTATTATTAAAAAAATGGTTGAATCATTACTTAATGTAATTTTTGCAGGAAAAATAGAAGAAATATTTTCTGAAGAAATCCCAAAAATAAAGGTTGATGAAAGTTCAAAAACAAAGGATAAAATAATTAATGATATTTTATATATTACTAAACTTCCAAATATTATTCAAATAATATTAAAAGAAGAAAGTTTGGAACAAGAAAAAAAATTATATATTAGATTTAGTGAGGATATAAAATATATTAATAAAGTTTATAAAGATAATTGTAAATTATTTGATGAATTTATAAAAGCAATAGAAGACGACACAGAAGAAGAAAAGAAAAAAAGAATAGATTATAATTATAATAAAACTAAAAATGAAAAAGAAGAATCATGTACAAATACAGAAGGTAAATGGTCAGGTTATTTAGAAAGTATTAAAAATATTAATGAAACAGAATTAAGTTTCAAAGATTATAATAAAGAAATGTCTAAAATTATTGAGGCTGAGGACTATTTAAATAAGAAAAATAAAAAATATTTTAATAAAAAAGTAATATTACATACATATATTAAAATTATTTTTAAAAAAGAAATTAAAAATGGTACTCTTATTTTTGGTGAATCATCTGAAAAATTAAAAAGCATAAGTATTAAATCTGTTTATTATATAAATAGTAAAAATATAAAATTAAATTCTATAAAAGCTGTAAATAAATCAAATAAGGATATAGAAATAGAGAAAAAAGAATATAAGTTTTATGATATTAATAAAGATTTTGCAAAGCAGGAATTCGAAAAAGCACAAAAAGATATAGAAAAAATAGAAAAAGAAAAACCAAAGAATATTAAAGTAACTCTTATAATAAATAAAAATAAAAAAATCGATACAAATAAAATAAAAGATAATGATAATTTTAAAATATTAGAAAAAATTATGGGGGAAAATGGTTTAAAGAAAAATTTATTAAAAAGTGAGGAAATAATAACGAAAAAAGATTATAGTATAGATAAAATTAAACCAATAATAAAAAATTTAAGGGAACATTTCGAAAATTTAAAAAATTTGGAATTTCAAACACCAAAATTTGAAAATCCAATAGGTTCACCTTCTTTAACTAATGCTTATTGTGATAAATACAAAAATGAATTTAAAGATATGATTATAGGAAAACTAGAGTCTTTAATTAAATTTTATGATAATTTTGATTTATTAAAAAAGAAAACAAAAAATAATATGGAAACATTCGATGAAAAATTTTCCATAGAAGTTTTCGAAAAAACAAGACCTAAACCAAAAAAATTAAAAGTTGAAAAACCAGATAAATTTAGTATAAATTACCCATATATAGCACTTATCTCAGATTCGGATATTTATAAATTACAATTTGGTTATAGTTCATATAAAATAACTATTGGGCCTATTATAGCATCATTTTATTCAGGAACTAAATATATATATAATATAGTTTCCTTTGTAGATAAAAAATTATTAGTTAAAATAATATTTAATGAAGATATATTAGATGAAGAAGCAAAAAAATTAATATCATGCTTTTCTATTAAAAATAAAATTCCTCCGAATGAACCTATTCCTATTACTTTTATTGTTCCTAAAATAATAATTGATACTAAAAGAAAAAATTATGAATTTAAAGGTTATTTAGAAATAAAAATTGAAGACAGCGAAATTGAACCTTTATCTATTGATTTTACATTTAATGTAATTTTATTACCTCTTGAAATAATATTCAAAAGTTTGAATGGAAATATGTTTTGGGATGAAAATAAACTAGTTTTACAAGCAAATTCTTTCAGACAAAATGAAATATTAAAATTTAATTATATAATAAGAAATTTTAATGAAGATATTTCATTTTTAAATAAAAATTATAGTCTTAAAAGTTTAGAAAAAAATGAAGTTGATGAAAAACCTATAATAATTCAACAATTAGATAAAAAGAATTTTTATGATATTATATTACCTAAAATAGATAAAAAATTAGAATATTTAGAAGGATTATTTAAAATATATTTTACAAATACAATGAATATTCCAATTGAAATAAGTGGAAAAATTAAAAAACCTGATTTTAAAGTATTTTATTATGATTCAGTTAATAATAAAATAGAAGAAAATAAAGCTTGTGTTTATATTTATAAACATAATTATAAACATAAAAAACCTTTTGAAATGGAAATGATATTCAGATTAGAATTATTTGATAAAGAAGAACATAAATTTGAATTAATTTTACCAAGAAATTATTATCCTGAATATTATTTGTCTTTTTATTTAAAAGGAGAAGATCCAAAATATAATCATTATACTTATGGTAAAATAAAGGAAGGGATAAATCTTCATATAATTGCTCATTTTCCTGAAAATTATACAGATCCAAGTATTACCAAAATTTTTTATTTTAAAATAGATGATTTAATTCAAAAAGAAATGAATATAAATATCAAAAGAGAACCAATAACTAATAATAATTCCAAATTTCAAAAATTTCCTTATAAAACATTCATTAAAGATGATTATGAAATGATAAATGAAAAAAATGAAAAAGTTATATTATCTCGAAAGGAAAATCCAATTGTATGTTATAGTCCTTATTGTGTTAAATTTTTTAAAACAATTCCAGATATTATAGTAGAGCCAGAAAAAAATAAACAAGGGTATTTTGTTGATGATACTATTAAATTAATTATATTTGTTAAAGAATTTAATAATTATTGGGTTCCTAATTGCCATTATTTTGGGGATAATAAATATGATGATTATAAAATTTTGGAAGTTAAATCTGAAAATATTGAGAAAGCTGCTTTCATAATTACTGATATATTTAATGATATAAGAGCAAAATATATTTATTTTTCAGGTTTCAGGAAATATGATTATTTTGAAATTAAAAAATATGCAATAGAAGATTTAAATAAATATGGATATTTTATAGATTTTATATTTTGGTTAGTTTCAGATAACTTATCTTTAAAGGATAAATATAAAAAATTAGAAAAATTATTTAAAATGATGGGAGAAGAATATTTAGATATTTTTTCTAGGTTGTTAGCTGATTTACCTGAGAATAATAAAATAAAAAAAATAAATGAAAATGAAAAAGTTCTATTGAATACTTCAAATAATAAAGATATTAAAAATGAAAAAATTAAACTAATAAATGATAAAGAATTAGAATTAAATGACTTAAAAAAAACAGAAGATGATGAAAATTATTCTCTAACTATAATTGTCTTTTATAATATAATATTAGAATTAAGAAAATATTTGCAAATAAGATATGAAATGCTTAAAGAAAATAAATTTAATATTTCAAAAATGTTCAGGAAATATGAAAAATATAAATATATAAAAAATATAGAAAAATGTTTCCCAAAATATGATGAAAAAAAATTTAATAGCGAAATAAAAAAATTAATGATTGTAAAGAATGATTATAAAAAAATAAAAGGCAAATTATCACAAGTGTGGCTTTTTAATGAAAAAAAAATGGAACCAGAATTAATAGAAAAAGATTATATAGAAAATGATGATTTCGACAAAGATTCTTTTAAAGCTGAAGGAAAAAGTTTAGATTTAAATTTAGATATTTTAAAAATAAAAGATTTATCTGAGGCAAATACTTTAAATAAAATAATTATGGTTTTGAATAATGGATTTACAATTTCTCAAGCATTTATGTTTTGTATAGGAAAAATAAATAAAGAAAAGACAAATGAAATATTTAATTATCTTTATGAAATATATCATAAAACTAAAAATTCAACAAAATCAATTTTATCTAATGAAATAAAATTATTTAATAATTCTTTTGAAAATTTATGTCGTTCATTAAAAGAAGCAGATGTTGATTTAAATAAATTTGAAGATATACCTAATTTAAAAAAGAAAAGTGATATGATTTTAAATGTTGAAAAACCATTACCAAATATATATGGTTTTACAAGTGGAATTAATTGGAGAGGAAAAAAAAGCACTTTCTCAAGATATGATGATAAAAAAGAGCAAGAAGAAGTTAAAATTATAATGAATGAAGAAACAGCACCTTCTTCAACAAAAGAAAAAGAAAAAGAGAAAGTAGATATAAATAAAGAGGAATTAAAGAAAAAAAAAGAGACTCCAGAAATGGTAAAGAAAAAAGTAGAATTTGGAAAGGTAGGGGGAAGAGCTATAGATATATTAGATGATAATTCTGAAGATGAAGAAGATAAAGAAATAAAAGAATTAGAAAAAATTCATTTAGGAAAAACAGATGTAATTGTAGAAGTAAAAGAAGAAGAAATCAATAAATTGAAATCAAAATCAGATGAAGGTGTAACAAATACTATAGTAAAAAGAATGTTAAAAAAGACTGTAGATTCTAAATTAAATCTTTGTGATAATTTTCCTGAATTTAAAAAAGATATATATATGAAAAAGACTTTGAATAGAAAAGAAGGGGATGATTATGTAGAACAGTCATTATTCTCATTATTTAATGAATTATCAAAAAATTTATTTATTAAATTATATCAACAATGCACAAATTTTGATAGAAATGAAGTATGTGCAGTTATAGGAATAGATTTATGTAGAACAATAGATAAAAAATATAAATTATTTCATACTATAATAGCAAATGCTATGGCTCAATGCTTTAATAGTATTGAAATACCATATTCAATAGTTGTCTTTTGTGATTATGGGGTACAATTTATTATTAAAGATTTTGATGACGAGCATCAAGAAGAAATAAGTCAGCTAATATTTGATTGTATAATGGTTCCTAGATGTTGTACAAGAATAGCAGATGCTTGTTATTTTATTTCTCAGAAAGTAAATTGCAAAGATAGAATTAATAAAAGAGTATTTATTATTTCAAATGGATTAGATACAAAACTTAAAATAGGAGAAAAATGGGGAGCTATTTTTAATAATGAAAAAGAAAAATTTTGTTTTTATTTTGTTAAACCTGATTTAAATGAATCAGATATGAATGAAATTATTCAAATTTGGGATGATTTCCAGGAAAAAACTAAAATTGAAATAGCTAAAATATCTATTGATGAAATATTAAATGGAAAATCTTCAACATTTTTACCTTTTAAAAATATAATGCAAAGTGATATTTATAAAAATATTGAAGAAATAAAAAGAATGAAAATTACTCAACCAGAATTTAAAGAAATTGTAAAATTCAATAAAGAAGATTATTTTAAATTACTTAATTCAATCAATACAGATATAATAAATTCTCGTGAATATTTTGTCCAAAATAGATTGCATATTCCTTCGAAAGGAAAATATAAATTAGAAGATTATATAGTTAAAAATCCTTTTTCTTCTTTAAGAGGTGAATGCTTTTCTGAGGATTATAATTTAGATTCCATTTCAAAAGATACTAATTCAGCCCTAGAAAAAATATTTTCTCATCAAATAGCTTCAGAAATAAAATTAGAATATTTAGAATTTGTATTTACACCTAATAAACCATCAATGTATTCTCCATCAACAAAAGGAACAAGATTATATCTAATGGGTCTTATTAATTTTTGTATAACAAGAGGACAAGATAATAAAATATGGCTTGAAAAAAATAAAGGATTGAAAAAAGATTATAGAGTTTCTGTAATTATAGATTCAAGTATTTCTTGTTTTAATGATTATATGAGACCTCATTCTATAAAAACAGTTTTATCAATTATGAGAATGCTTTCTTTAGTTGAAATACCTTTCTTTGATTTAATAATAGCTACTCCAAATAAACCCATAGTTCTTTCTTGTGGAAATGATACAACAAATAGTCTTAATATTAAATCAAATTTATGGAATATTGTTTTAGAACAATTAACATATAATGGAAAAGGTTGCAATTTATTAGATGCATTACAATTAGTTTATAAATTAAAATCAATGAATACTGCAAAAAAATATTATACATTTATTTTAACAGATGGTATGATGGATAAAAAAGATTCAGATGAATTTCAAGATTATGTTTCATTTTGTGAAGAATCAAATTTAGAAGTTTATGGAATTGGATTAGGATATTATCCTGAAGGTATTAAAAAAATATTTAATAAATGTATTTGGAGTTTAAATCCATTTATGATATTAAAAGCTATGACTGTTTTCTTTGGTAATTCAGAAAAACATTTAGAGAATATAGACAAAATAAGCTTTCCACAAAGAAATTTAGCTGAAATTTTGGATAAATTTACTATTATAATAAATAAGTTTAATTCTTATCAAGAATATAAAAATTTATATGGGTATTTAGATGGCCTACCTTTATTAATGCAATCATTAGATGAAGTTACTAACCCTGATAAAGCAGATGAGACAGGAGTCACAAATCCAGAAATATCTGAAACTAATACTATGTGTAAAAAAGGGGAATTTGAAGGTTTTAAAATATTAATAGGAATGTTTTGGAGTCATAATTTATCAGAAAAAGAGTCAGAATGGGTTGATAAAAAATATTTATTAGAGAGATTTGATAAAGATAAAGAATGCCTAAAAGAAGTTTTAGATTATTATTCTATTGATTTAGTTATTAAAGAAGATTATAAAGAATGCATTACAGAATTAGAAAAAGGAATTTATTATGCTCATTGGATTATATGTGGAGATGGGGCAGGAAAATTACCTAATGGTGGAAATGCAAATTTAGTTGGTCAATATATTGATGCTTTAAAAATATATTGGATTAATGGTGGCTCTTTAGTTTTTTGGAATGATAATTATCCATTTACATATGAATGTAATTTATTTTTAGAAAGGGCTGAATTCCCTGGAGAAATTTCAAAAACTAATGTTAGATTTGGAGGTAATCATGATGGTAAAAAAATAATGAAACCTGGAGACATAAGCTCTAATATACCAGAAGGTAGTGAATTTGGTAAATTTAATAATAAAAGGTTATTCAATGACGGAAAATATCCTATGTTTTCTTTGGGTCATAACTTGGTTAAAATTGCTGAGGGAACAACAATTTCTTATGTAATTGATCCTAAGGATAAAATTACTCCTTCAAATAATATAGCCCCATTTAATATATTTGGATATGAACATCAAGGCGGAACAAATATTTTATTTTACACACCTCCATTAAAATATAATCATGGTTACTTAATAATAGAGGGAGGTTTTACTAAATTATTTAATGAACTTGATTCAGATGGAACTAAGAGATATATATTAAATATCGCTTCTTTTACTACTCAATTCGTAAAAAGATATGGAGAAATAGGTGAAAATTGGAAAACTGATTTCAAAATAACACCATTTTCTTATACTATAGATGAAACTGTAATATGGGATGGTTTTAATCTCTCAATTTCAAATGAATTTGATATAGTATATTTATTAGATGCTACTGGCTCTATGGGAAGTTATTTAGCTGCTGCAAGAGATCAATGCATAAACATATCAAATCAATTACAAACAGAATTACCAAAATTTGATTTTAATTTTGGTGCAGTATTTTATAGAGATCCAGTTGATTGTCCTGGAGAAAAAAATCATACTTATGCTTTAAAAAAAAATGTGAATGCCCTCAAATCTGAGTTGGGTTCTGAAAGGGCTTCTGGAGGAGGAGATGGTCCAGAAGATTGGGTTGGTGGATATGAAATGGCTTTGGATAATATTGCTTGGAGAAATGGAACAAGATTAATTATTCATATTGCTGACGCTCCAGCTCATGGAAATGAATGGTGTGGTTCAAATAATCATAATGAAGAAAATCCTAAATTATATCCTATCGTTCAAAAATGTGTTGATAAAGATATTAAAGTAATTGGTTTTCAAATAGGAAGTTATCCAAAACCATCTTTCGAAAAATTTCAAAAAGAATATAATAATAGAGGAGGTAAATTATATAAAATTCAAGTATTTAAAAGTGGTATGTCATCAAGTGAAATTTCTACTCATTTTAAAGATATGGTTGTCTCATCTACTCATGCCGCAGCTCCAAAATAAAATATATAATTAATATTATTATTTCTAATTATAATTGATAAGTAATTAAATAGAAAAAAAAACAAACATATTATTTATATCTATTTTTTGTAATAATTAAAAAATTTATCTCTTTTATTTGATAAAAGAGTATCAGCAAATTCAAAATGAAATTCGAGGATTTTATTATCTAAATTTATAATATTTTCTGCTTCATCTTTTCCTTTATTAACTATATAATTATTATATCTGAACATATCCTTTCAAATGTTTGATTTAATTTTTAAAAACCAACTATATTATTATCATTTATTATATTTTGAGCAGATTCAACTAAACCATGTATATTACTTCCTTTTTCCATATTAATTATAGGCAATTTTTTTGGATTATATTTCATAAAATATTTATTCATTTGTTTATAAGGTATTTCTGAATAATTTAAACTAATCTTTTCATTTAAAGTATTATATAATTGATTTAATTGAAATTCTTTTGTTATTTTATATTTCATTTTTCCGTCTTATTTATATTCAAATTTAATTTATTCAGAGATAATTTTGGAATCCTATCCAATAAATTATGTTTTTCTTCTTCTTTTTTATCAGAAATATTATTTTCTGATTTTATTTGTTTCTTTTTGTCATTATTGATATAATTTAGTTCAAGAGATAACTTTTTATTTTTTCTATTTTTAAATTTAATCATTTTTCCGGGATATTTAAATTTATAGTCAGTACTATTTGCATTTATTTTCTTTTTTTCTGATAATTCATTTTAATTATTAGTATAATAATCTTCAATATTATCATCATCAATCATAGTCTTAATATTTTTTATTTCTTTTTTTAATTTTTTTGAATAATTATGACATTCTCTTTATGTCATATTTTCAATCCTTATTTGTTCACTTAATTCTTTTTTTAATTTTGTTATATGATCTTCTTCATCATTTGAATTCTCTTCTATATTTTGATTTTTCTCTTTTTTATCTTTTCTATTAATTACATCATAAAATTTTTGTAAAAGACGTTTATCTCTTTTATTTTCATCTAAATTAAATTCATTATTTTGAATATATTTATATGTATCAGTATCTAAATTATTTCCATAATTAACATTTAATATAAAGATGTTATAAATATATTTTCATCGTTTTTATATTTTATTTCTTTTAATTTCTTTGATTTATATTCTTTCTCTAAATTTAATAAATATTCTTTTTGTTTATTCTTATGAGCATTTTTTACTAATTTATATTGTCTTGCCAATTTCTTTGCTTCTTTTGCTTTATTTAATATCTAATTCTTTTCTCCTTCTATTTTAAATTGTGTTCTAACTAAATTATTTAACATATAATTTTTATCACAATATTCTTTTTTAGATATTCTCATTGAATGAGATATATAAACTTCCATTTGAAATTTATATTTATTTAATGATTTTCTAAAAAATTTATTTATATCTTCTGGAAGAGAATCAAGTTCACATGATAATTTTTTACTATATTTTAATTGATGACCAAAACCAGTATGAATATTATTCCTTCTAATAACATTTTCCTTTATATTTATTTTAAGTCTTTTATCTTTATTAATTTCTTCTAATTCAATTATTTTATCTCTATTAATTTTATTCTCTCCACTTAAATAATCTGTATTTTTACTATTTAATTTACTCATTTTTTTATTTAGTTTGTTTAAAGTCTACTGTTGAAACCATTTTTTTTAGATACTTCTAAATGGATTGGGGATTATAAATTAATATTATTATTAATAACTTCATTATTATCGTTCAAATATTGGATGCCTAAATCAAAATTTTTTATTGATTTTTTAATATTTTCATCATTATTACCTAAATTATTGCCTTTAATAATTTCATTATTTTTACTATTTTTAATATTGTCTAAATTATTTACAGAATTATTTAATTCTTTTTCTTTAGATTTTCTAATATTCCCAATAAAATCATTTTTATTTTCTTCAACATTATTTTCATTATTATTAATTTCATCGTTAATATTATTATTAAGACTACTACCAAAAAACTTTAATTCTTTTAAATGGATTTCTTCTTTTTCTCCGCAAATATAACATAATTTATTATTTTTATTTCTATTATCTTTAATAAATCTATATTGAATAATATCATTATCAACAGCCATATAATTAAGTTCTTCTTCCAAATAATCAGGATGAAAATAATGGAATACCCTTCTTGAATATTTATTATCTTATCCAAATTCTATTAATTGAACAACTATTGGATTTAATTCTTCATTTATTGATAAACTACTATTGAATTCATATTCTATATTTATTGCTTTTTCCAATGACATATTTTAAAATAAAAATAATTATTAAAAATAAATAAATAAATAAATGAATAAATAAATAAAAAAAAATATATATATATATATAATTATGGGGATTGGGGATTGGGGATTGGGGATTGGGGATTGGGGATTGGGCCCA
>Ga0247609_10002182_pt1 | contig 21202 bp, 16 predicted proteins | sample 172DNAGHGlowgp2_FD_193487 | JGI IMG/M metagenome (GOLD analysis project Ga0247609, IMG submission 193487) | Sheep rumen microbial communities from Palmerston North, Manawatu-Wanganui, New Zealand - 1728 DNA GHGlow gp2 | ecosystem: Host-associated > Mammals > Digestive system > Stomach > Rumen ...
TGAAAAGAATATAATTTGTGGTAATGTTGCACTTTATGGTGCTACATCTGGAGAAGTATATTTAGATGGTATTTGTGGTGAAAGATTCTCAATTAGAAATTCTGGTGCTAAGGTTGTAGCACTTGGATGCGGATTACATGGCTGTGAATATATGACAGGTGGTGTTGTCGTATTATTAGGTAAGATTGGTAGAAACTTCGCTGCTGGTATGAGTGGTGGTGTTGCTTATATCTATGGTCCTACTAATAAGAAGAACATCAATACTGAGCTTGTTTCTATATTAGATGTTGATGATAAGGATTCAAAGGTAATTAAGGAATTATTAGCAAATCATATCAAATATACAAATAGTGAATATGTATCAAATTTATTATATAACTTTGATCCAAAGGATTATTTTAAGGTATTACCTAATGATTATGCTAAGATTCTATCTTATATGGAAGAAGCAAAGAATTTAGGAATCGAAGATTCTGAATTATATGCATTTAATAAGTTTACGGGGGTGAAATAATGGGAAAGCCTACTGGATTTATGGAATTTGAAAGAAAGAATAAGCCTGAGGTAGAGGTTCTAAAAAGAATCGAAAACTTCAATGATTTTCATATTCCATTTGATTTAAAAACTCAACAGGAGCAAGCCTCTAGATGTATGAATTGCGGTGTCCCATTTTGTCAGTCCGCAATGAAGGTAAATAATAGAAATGTTGGCTGCCCACTTTCTAATTTAATTCCTGAATGGAATCATCTAATTTATTTAGGATTATTTGAGGAAGCCTATAAGAGATTAGAAAAGACAGCTCCATTTCCTGAATTTACAGGTAATGTATGCCCAGCATTATGTGAGGCATGCTGCTCATGTAGTATAAATAATGAATCAGTATCTATTAGAGCTAATGAACTATTTTTAATTGAAAACGCATTTGAAAATGGTTGGATTAAGCCTAAGAAGGATATTAAAAGAAATAATGTTAAGGTTGCTGTAATTGGATCTGGTCCTTCTGGATTATCTGCTGCTAAAAGATTAAATGATAATGGCTTTAGTGTAACAGTATATGAAAAAAATGATAGATTCGGTGGATTATTAATGTATGGCATTCCTAATATGAAAATAGAGAAAAGAATTATTGAAAGAAGAATAAATCTTTTAAAGGAAGAAGGAATTACATTCATTAATAATACTAAAATTGGTGTTGATGTCACTATGGATGAACTAAATGAAAAATATGATGAAATCATTTTTGCTTGTGGTACATCATTAGCTAGACCTTTAGCTGTAAAGAATAATGATGCTAAGGGTATTGTATATGCAGTAGATTTCTTAACTAAGACTACTAAGAATTTATTAGATAAGGCTGAATTTGAATATAATTTAAAGGATAAAAATGTAATTATCGTTGGTGGTGGTGATACTGCAAATGACTGTTGTGGTACCGCTGCTAGAGAAAAGGCTAAATCAATTATTGAGCTTGAAATAACTAAGGAACCACCTCTAGAAAACACATTACCTTGGCCTAATTATCCTAATAAAAAGAAGACTGATTATGGTGTATTAGAGGCTAATACATTAATGGGTCATGATATTAGAAGATATGAAACAACTATTGATGAGGTTGTTAAGGAAGATGGTAAATTAACTGGAGTATATATTAAGAAGGTTAAATTCGTTAATGAGGGTGGAAAAACTAAATTAGTTGATGTACCTAACACTAAAGAATATTTACCATGTGACTATTTAATTATCGCTATGGGATTTTTAGGAACTACTACAGAAGATTTAAATAATTATAAGCTAGATTCTGTTAATAATAGAGTTAAGCTAAATAATTTTAAGTATAATGATAAGATTTCTGTTTGTGGTGATATGAAAAATGGTCAATCTTTAGTAGTAATTGCAATAAAAGATGGGATTGATTGTGCAGATCAATTAATTATAAAGTATAATTAATCAGTAAGGTTTATTTAATTAATTACAAGGAGGTACTTTATGTACGATATAGAAACAATTTTAGAATATGTTAAGGAAGAGGATATTAAATTCATTAGATTAGCATTTATTGATATTTATGGTAAGCAAAAGAATGTATCAATAATGCCACATGAATTAGAAAAGGCATTTAAGTATGGTATTTCCATTGATTCAATGGCAATTGATGGATTTGAAAGTGGATATAAATCTGATCTATTCTTATTCCCAAATCCTGACACAATAACAATCCTTCCTTGGAGACCAAGAGAGGGTAGAGTTATTAGAATGTTCTGTGACATAAAGTATCCAGATGGGACTGATTTTATTTGCGATACTAGAAAGCTATTAATTAACGCAATTAATGAAGCTAAGAAGAATGGATTAGAATTCCATTTTGGATCTGAAATAGAATTCTATTTATTTAAAGCAGATGATGAGGGTGAATCAACTGGTGTTACTTATGATAAGGCTGGATATATGGATATCGCTCCTGATGATAAGGGTGAGAACATAAGAAGAGAAATATGTCTTACTCTTGAGGAGATGGATATTATGCCAGAAAGAAGCCACCATGAGGAAGGTCCAGGACAAAACGAGGTTGCTTTCAGATATTCTGATGCCTTAAGAGCTGCCGATGAGGCTGTAACATTTAAGACTGTAGTTAAAACTGTAGCTGGAAGAAATGGATTATATGCATCATTTAATCCAAAGCCAATTAGTGATAAGCCAGGTAATGGATATCATATTAATTTCTCAGTTGCAGGTGGAGATTTAGATAGCGCAATTGAGGGTGTATTAACGCACATAAAAGAAATTACAGCATTCTTAAATGTTAGTGATGAATCATATGAAAGATTAGGAAAGCTTATGGCTCCTAAATATATTTCTTGGAGTAGAGAAAATAGAAGTGAGCTAATAAGAGTTCCTGCAGCTAAGGATAATTTTATTAGAGCTGAGCTTCGTTCACCAGATCCACAAATTAATCCATATGTTGCATTTACATTATTAATATATGCAGGTATGGAGGGTATATTAAATAATTATAAGCTTAGACAGCCTGTTGATTCTGATTTAAATAAGGCGTCTGATGTTTTATTAGATAAATTAGATAAATTACCATTAAGCTTAGAAGAAGCAAAGGAAGAAGCTAGAAATTCTAAGTTTGTTAATAAATATATTCCTAAGGAATTATTAGAAAATTATTTAAAATAGATTGAGGTAGAAAAATGCTTGATAGAATTTTTAGTGTACTATTAGTTACATCATCTAAAAATTTCTCTAATGGCATTTTATCTGCTTTATCTGAAACTAATTATGAAGTAACATTATCAGAGACAGTCCAAAAGGCTAAAAGAATGTTAGTTGAAAAGGACTTTGATATCATTATTGTTAATTGTCCAGTAATTGATGATTTTGGTATGGAATTTGCAATAGATGAGGCAATAAGAGATATAAGTGGATTTATATTATTTGTTACTCCTGAGCTTGAATCAGAGGTCTATTATAAAACGTGTGAATATGGAATATTAACGTTGGTTAAGCCAACCTCTAAGGGAATATTATTACAAACGCTAATGCTTCTTAGTGCGACGATTATAAAGAAAGAAAGCATGAGAGAAAAGCCTAAAAATTTAAAGGCAAGGCTTGAGGAAATAAAAATAATAAATACTGCTAAAATGCTACTTATTGAGCATAAGCATATATCTGAGGATGAAGCTCATAAGTACTTAGAAAAAAGAGCTATGAATTTAAGAAAAAGTAAGGTAAAAATAGCCAGTGAAATTATAGAAGAGTATATAAAGTAAATTGTTATAGGGAGGTCATTGTATGAGTAAATATATTTTTGTTACAGGAGGAGTAGTATCTGGATTAGGCAAGGGTATAACTGCCGCGTCACTTGGTAGATTATTAAAGTCAAGAGGCTTAAAGGTAGCGGCTCAAAAGCTAGATCCTTATATTAATGTAGACCCTGGAACAATGTCTCCTTATCAACATGGTGAAGTATTCGTAACTGAGGATGGTGCTGAAACAGATCTAGACTTAGGTCATTATGAAAGATTTATCGATGAGAATTTAAATAAATATTCAAATCTTACAACTGGTAAGGTATTCTCTAATGTATTAACAAAAGAAAGAAATGGAGATTATTTAGGTTCTACAGTTCAGATCATTCCAAATATAACAAATGAAATAAAGGAATTTATTTATAAGGTAGGTAAAAAGACTAACGCTGATGTAGTTATTACTGAAATTGGTGGTACGACAGGTGATATTGAATCTCAACCATTCCTTGAAGCTATTAGACAGGTTGGTAGAGAGGTAGGAGATAATAATGCCTTATATATTCATGTTTGCTTAGTTCCTTATTTAAAGGCATCTAAGGAGCATAAATCAAAGCCAGTTCAGCATTCTGTTAAAGAATTAAGAGGAATGGGTATTTCTCCTAATATTATCATTTTAAGAACAGATGAAAAGATTACAGATGAAAACATCTTTAAGAAGGTAGCCTTATTCTGTGATGTTAAGCCTGACTGTGTTATTGAAAATACAACATTAGATGTTTTATATGAAGCACCTTTAATGCTAGAGTCATCTAATTTAAGTAAGATTGTATGTAGAGAATTAAAGATAGAAGCTAAAGAACCAGATTTAACTGAATGGAAGAATATGGTTAATAAGATTAAGAATTTAAAGCATGTTACTAATATTGCTTTAGTTGGTAAATATGTAGAGTTTCATGATGCATATTTATCAGTAGTAGAGGCATTACATCATGCTGGATATAGTCTAAGCACTAATATCAATATTAAGTGGATTGATAGTGAAGAAATTACTAGTGCTAATGTTAAATCATATTTCGAAGGTATCGATGGAATTATTGTTCCTGGTGGATTTGGTAGTAGAGGAATTAACGGAATGATTTTATCTTGTAAATATGCAAGAGAAAACAATGTTCCTTATTTTGGAATTTGCTTAGGTATGCAAATAATGTGCATTGAATTTGCTAAGGATGTTTTAAAGAAGGCTGATGCTAATTCAAATGAATTCGATGATAAATCATCATATAAGATTATCGATTATCTTGATGGTCAATCTGATGATATTAAGAAGGGTGGTACCTTAAGATTAGGTGCTTATCCTTGTAAGCTAAAGAAGAATTCAGTTATTCATAATGCATATAAAACTGAATTAATTAGTGAGCGTCATAGACATAGATATGAATTTAATAATAAATATCGTAATGATTTTATAAATGCAGGTATGACATTATGTGGTCTATCTCCTGATGAGAACTTAGTAGAGGCAGTTGAATTAAGTGATAGAGATTTCTTCGTTGGTGTTCAATATCATCCTGAATTCAAATCAAGACCAAATAAGGTACATCCTTTATTCTTAGAATTTGTTAGAGCTTCTTTAGGAGGTAAACATGAGAATTAATTTTACTAAAATGCATGGTTGTGGAAATGATTATATTTATATTAATTGTTTCGACCAGGTAATTGAAAATCCTAATATGCTAGCAATAGAAATGTCAGAGCGTCATTTCTCTGTTGGTAGCGATGGCATTGTATTAATTGAAAAAAGTGATGTCGCAGACGCGAAGATGAGAATGTTTAATGCAGATGGTAGCGAAGGAAAAATGTGTGGTAATGCTATTAGATGTATTGGTAAATATTTATATGATAATCAGCTTGTATTAAAGAAGGAAATTGATATTGAAACATTATCAGGAATTAAGCATTTAGTATTATTTGTTGAGGATGGTAAGGTATCAAAGGTTTCTGTAAATATGGGATTTGCTAATTTTGATCCTAAGGTTATTCCTACAACATTAGATCATGAAATGATAAATGAGGAATGTATTATTAAAAAGAATACATATAATATTACAGCAGTTTCTATGGGTAATCCACATGCTGTAATATATCAAGATCATATTGGTAGCTTAGATTTATTAAAGATTGGTGGATTTTTTGAAAATAACTCAATTTTCCCTGAAAGAGTTAATACTGAATTTGTAAAGATTATTGATAAGAATCATTTAAAAATGAGAGTATGGGAAAGAGGAAGTGGAGAAACATATGCTTGTGGTACTGGTGCTTGTGCAGTAGTTGCATCATCTGTAAGAAATGGTATTTGTAATCCAAATGAAATTATCTGTGTAGAGCTTTTAGGTGGAATATTAGAGATTTCATGTAGTGATAATTATGAAATTACTATGACAGGTCCAGCTAAAAAGGTTTACGATGGAGTGTATGAATATGAATATTAAAATAAATGATAATTTTAATAATATTAGTGAAAGCTATTTATTCTCTGATATTAATAAAAGAGTAAATGAATATAAGAAGAATCATCCAAATGCTAAAATAATTAGACTTGGTATTGGTGATGTTACACTACCACTACCTAAGCTAATTGTTGATGCGTTAGTTAAGGCATCTAATGAAATGGGTGTGAAGGATACATTTAGAGGTTATCCACCTGAGTATGGTTATGATTTTATTAAAGAGGCAGTAGTTAAATATTATAAGAATATTAATGTAAGCTTAGATTTAGATTCGGTATTTATTTCAGATGGTGCTAAAAGTGATTTAGGTAATATTGTTGATATCTTAGGTGATAATGATATTTATATTCCTAATCCTGTATATCCTGTTTATGTTGATTCTAATTTAATGAGTGGTAGAAAAATTCATTATTTAAATGGTAATGAGGCTAATAATTTCTTACCACTTCCAAGTGGATTAGATAATAATCCAAAGGTAATTTATTTATGCTCACCTAATAATCCAACAGGTGCTACATATAATTATGATGAATTAAAATCATGGGTAGATTATGCTTATAAGACTGGTTCATTAATTATATTTGATTCAGCCTATGAAGCATTTATTACTGATGATTCTCCTAGATCTATTTATAAGATAGAGCATGCTAAGGAGGTAGCTATTGAGGTATCAAGCTTATCTAAGATGGCAGGATTTACTGGTGTTAGATGTGGCTTTACTATTGTTCCACTTGAATTATTTGCAGGTGGTAGTAGCTTAAATAAGCTTTGGAAAAGAAGACAGGCTACTAAATTCAATGGTGTATCATATCCTGTTCAAAGAGCAGCTGAGGCTGCCTTATCAGAGGAGGGTGTAAAGGAAAGCCAAAAGAATTTAGCTATTTATAAAAAGAATACTAAGATGTTATGTGAATTATTTGATGAAAAGGGAATTTGGTATTCAGGTGGAGTTAATTCACCATATGTTTGGATTAAGTGTCCAAATGGAATGAAGAGCTTTGAATTCTTTGATTATTTACTAGATAAGGCTAATATAGTAGGTACACCTGGTGTAGGCTTTGGTGAAAATGGAGAAGGATATTTTAGATTAACTTCATTCGCATCAAATGAGGATACTAAGGAAGCAGTAGAAAGATTAAGAAAGATATTATAATGATTTAAGGGGCTGTAAAAAAACTAGGTTTTGAATTTTAATTCATTATCAAGGTTTACAGCCTTTTTAATTTGCAAATATATTATATTTTAATTATGTAATACAGATGGAAAATTAGTTTATTTGAATTACTCAACTATACTAGTGTAGTAGTCTACAAAAATGTCTTCATAGTGGTATTAATTCACCACTCGTTTTAGTAAAAGCGTTGAAATTAATATATTAAGTTGTATAATATGTGTGCTATTGGAGGAAATTATGAAAAAGGTAAGTGTAAAATATCTAATAATTTTAATAGTACCTATATTCATTGAGCTAGTATTACAGCTGCTTGCTGGTAATGTAGATAAGATAATGGTTCAAAGTGATAGCCTTGCCACTGCGATTAATCAGGCCAATAGTGTATTAGATTTATTAATTGTAGCTATAAGTGTACTCGCTTCATCATCCTTAATTTTAATTAATCAATATAAGGGTGCGAAGCTAAAGAATGAAGAAGAGGAAGTATATAGATTATCATATTATTTCTATTTATTTGTAGGAATAATACTTTCTTTATTACTATTAGCATTATCTAAGCCAATCCTATTGTTAATGCAGGTTGATGATAATATATTAGGTAATGCCTATTTATATTTAATGATTAATGGTGGTTGCTTATTTTTAACTACTATGATGATATCATTCCAAAATTATTTAAGAAGTAATGATTTAACTAAGGCAAGCCTAATAGTATCATTTATATTTAATATTATTAATGTTATACTAAATGCATTATTTTTATATGTATTTAAAATTGATCCTATATTATCTGTTGCTTTAGGCTCTGTAATATCTAGAGGTATTGGTGTAATTATTCTATATATTACATATAAGAAAAAGGTTGGAATATCATTAAATATTAAGGAAATCTTCCCTATTAAATTAAAGAAGATTAAGAAGCTTGTTAGTATAGGTATTCCTGCTTCATTAGAGGCTATTAATTATTCATTAACACAAATTGTTATTTTAGCATTTATAAATATTATAGGCTCACGCTTTGAGGCTGTTGCCCCAACAGCTAAGACCTATACCTCATTAATGGTTTCTATTACATATTTATTTGTTAACGCAACTACAATGGGTATGCAGATAGTCTTGGGAAGATATTTAGGATCTAATGAAAAGGAATTAGCTAAAAAATTAGTTATTAAAACAATGATTATTTCAATTATTGTTTCAACTTTAACTGCATTATCATTCGCACTATTATCTAATCAGATATTTAATTTATTTACTGATAATCAGGAAGTAATAGAATTATGTAGAACTATTATGTTTATTGATATAGCCCTAGAATTTGCAAGAGCTATTAATATGGTTATGGTAAGGTCGATGCAGACATCTGGTGATGTAATGTACCCTACAATTTTAGCTGTGATTTCATGCTGGTTGATTGCTACATTATTATCATATATATTTGGTGTAGTATTAAATATGGGCCTTGCTGGAATATGGTGGGCTATGGCAATAGATGAATCATTTAGAGCAGTCCTATTCATCATTAGGTTTGCAAGAGGCAAATGGATTAAGAAGAATATGGTTACAGCATAATATAGTAAAAGAAGCCTGCTTGGTATTTATAACAAAGGTTTTTTTTTAATATATTTAAAAATACTCCAGTTAGTTTAAAGCTTAATTACTCCAATTACTTTATAGTTAGTATCTAAGCGTCGATTATTGCGAATATTACGATGGAAAAATAATTTGGAGATGATTTTTGTGTCAAGAAAATTGAATTATTACAAAAACGGGGCTATAATCAAATTAGGAGATGAAATCATGAGGAAAATAATTGTTTTTGGATTTGCGATTTTTTCGTTTTTATTATTTATGTATACTGATGTATCAGCTAATAGTTATTACAATAATGGCGTAGTTATTAGTGATGAATCTGATCCTACTTTAATAACGGATATTAGCAATCCTTATGAATCGTGGAAAAATTATGAACCTTCAACTCAACCTTATAAAGTTGATGACGATGATTATCTTGATGCCGACCAGCCAAGAGCGACAATCAATTTGAATGATTTTGGAATTCAAACAGGTACAATTTATTACGGAGGTTTTACTACGTTAGTCCTTGTTTTCCAATTACAAATTCAAGAGGTAAACGATGGTTATCAAAATTTTTATGTATTTAACCCATCTGCCACTGGTAATCCCGAATTAGTAAATCATGTTGAACTTGATATTGACCTAACAGATTCATTTTCAACATATCATACATTTGAGTTCTATGCAGAAATACCAAGAACTGCGCTAACATCCCAATATATAGCAATTGGATTTGGGGCATATGGATGGGGTCCGGATGAATGGCTATTTAGAAATTTGGAGGTTGTAGTAGGAACATCTAGCCAAACAAGAGTTACATCTAATTTATTATATCTTGGATGTGTCTAGGAATTTGATGAAAAATGAAATTTTTAGATTACGTTTACTATGCTAGAAAAATAAATAAAGCTAATAATAAGGAGTCTAGAACTATTAGATTTGGACTCTTTTTTTCAATGTTTTTAATTTTGGTTTTCGGCATATTCTATTTATGGATTTCAAGTATTAGTTCATCTATAAATAATGAAAAAACTGTTTCTTCGATAACTTGTATGTATTTGAAATATGGAGAAGAAAAACCTGATGTTTATGGTTATGAAGAAATACTACATGAAGGTGTATATGGAGTAGTCTTTAATAATCCTACATCATCAAAAATAGATTATCCAACAATTAGTATAGATAATATTGATTATAAAATTAGTAGTGAAATGATAGATAAATATAAAATTAATGTTGCTCATTTTTTTACTTATTATGATAATAAAGAAAATGAAAAGTTATATTTGGATTCCGAACGTGATTATTTAGCTAATCATGGCTATGGCGATGTTATTGTTGCAGGGCAATCATTTACAAAGAACAAATACGAGATTATGGTTTCAAATTCATTTTTGGATGCTTTAGGCATTAGTGATTATAATAGTGTTATTGGTAAACAGATATCTTATAAAGTTCTATTTAATACAGGATATAATCCTAAAAATAATCATTACCAAAGTAAAGTACTGATAAATGAAGGTAATGAATGTGTTGATATATCTAAAGAATTTATTGATTATGAATATTACGTATTTGAGAATTTTAAAATTGTTGGTGTATTTAATTCAATGATTAATTATTGTTATACAAGAAATATAGCTCCTGACTCATCAGATAATTTTATGTCTGCTTTTTGGATAAAATATAGTGATATAAATCCAGTTTGTTATGAGCATGGAACAAAGCTTATTGGTGGAAAAGCACAAGAAGATAATAATTATATCTTTGATACTAATCCCAAAGAAATAATAAATAATTCTAAAGGAATTAACATAATAATATTAAATAATTCTCATAAATATAGCTATAATTTATCAGTGTTACAATTTAAGGACGCCGAAAGTGCATATAATTATTATAATGATATTGTTAATCAATATGGAAGAAGAAGTTTTGATTATAACCAAAGTTTAAAGGCATTTTTTGAACTTTATCCTTATTATTCGTTTCTTAGAAGTTTAATTTTAATACTAATTGCTTCTACTATTTTGATTTCAATATTAAATGTTGTTAGATTAATTGATTATTCAATTAACAAGAGTAGATACTTTAATATAATGTTAGAAAATTTAGGGTTAAAAGAAAAAAATGTATATTTGATTTATTATATTAGAGTTGTATATGAATATCTCAAGGCATCTGCTTTATTATTAATAATTGGTGTACCAATATGCATAATACATTGCATTGTATTTGAAAAAATACTTGAAGCAAATTATGGAAATGTTATTGATATTAATATACCAGTGTATGGATATTTTATTTTGTACTTCATATCATTCATAATTGTATATTTTATGATTAGTTTTTCAGTTGGAATTGTTTATTTGATTAATAAAAATAAATTAAAGGGGGTTATTAAAAATGATTAAATTCGAAAATGTATCAAAGGTATTTAATAAGGATACTAATCCAATAGTTGTATTTGATAACCTTAATTTAGAAATTGAGACGAATAAATTTATATCTATATTAGGTAGATCAGGCTCTGGAAAATCTACACTCCTAAATTTGATTGGAGGAATTGAAAAGGCCGATAAGGGTAATATTTATATTGGTGATAAAAATATCACTAATTTAAATAAAGATTCATTAGCTCAATTTAGAAATGAAGAAATAGGATATATTTTTCAAAAATTCATATTAGAACCATCATTATCTGTTTTAGATAATGTAGTAATACCCCTAGTAATAAGAGGTGTTGACAAAAAAGAAAGAGAAAAGAAAGCAAAAGAAGTATTAACGATTCTAAATTTAGAAGATAGGATTAATGAAACAGTTCGTAATCTGTCTGGTGGTGAGCAACAAAGAGTATGTATAGCACGTGCTTTAATTGGTGATGCAAATATAATACTTGCGGATGAACCAACTGGAAATTTAGATTATGAAAGAGGGCAAGAGGTATTAAGGTATCTAAAAAATATATCTTTAGAAGGTAAGAGTGTTATCCTTGTAACACATAATAAGGAAGATGCATATAAATATTCTGATTATGTATATGAAATTAATGATGGTAAAATAATTAATAGAACTCAAATTGGTGATGAAAATGAAAATTCTTGATTATTTTAGGTATGTTAAAACAATTTTTATTAATAATAAATTAAGAAGTATTATTTCATTTCTAATATCATTAATATTATCTTATATAGTATGCTTATTATTTATAATTGGTTTTAATTATTATGAAAATTCATATAATGCAAGAATTAATTACCTTACTAACAACAAAATTATAGTAAGTGTAGATTCGTCTAAGAATAGGATTGATGAAGTTGTTGAATTTGGTAGGAAGTTCTCATCTAATACAACCTCTTTTTCAACATTTGGTATAGAATTATATGATTTTGAAAAGGAATTTAATTATAAATTAATATTTGGAAAATTGCCTGAATCTAAATCAAAAGATATATTAGTTAATAGCAATACTAATTATAATGTAGGCGATCTATATGAATATAAGGATGAAAAATTTAAAGTATGTGGTATTTATGAATCAGATTATATCGACTTAATTATTGGTGATATATTGGGTCATAAGGACATTGTAGATGCTACAACAATATCTTTATGCTTTTATGGTGAGAATGCTGTAAAGAATGTATCAAATATTAAAACATTAATGAGTGAATTGGATTATGCTAGTTTTAAATATTCAATAAATAATGTGTTTGATAATTACGAAAGTATTATTAGAAATGCTAATATAACGTTAGTTATTGTTGTTATGGTAACAATAGTATTATTTTTATCATCTATAGGTTTCTTATCTAACTCTATTAGAATGTCAATTAGTGAATCAGATAAATTATTTAATATATTAAATTTAGTTGGTTCAAAAAGAAAAAATATCTTCTTTATTATTGTTTTATATATGCTTATTATTGTTGTGACGTCAATAATAATATCAACTATATTTGCATTTTTAACATTTAATATCATTAATTTGAAGGATATGTATGATTTAATAATTCCATCTCAATTAAGAAGTGGAAATTTCGAATATGAAATTAAATTTTTGTGGTACATACCGTTAATAATGATATTTGTTTTTGCATTATATGTTTTAATATATGCAAATATATTATTAAAAAAAAATTGAAAGATATGAATTTTAGATACTAATTAAGATTATAATTAGCACATAAATAAGAAAAGCCCTACATAGTAGAACTTATATCTGCTTTGTAGAGCTTTTTCTTTTTAGCTTAATCTTATTATTTAATTTATATAATCCTATTGGAACTAATGTACCAAATATTACTGCAAGAACTGGCATTAGATAATCATATACCCATTCTGGATTTTCTCTTATATATAATACATCTACAACTATTATTCCAATTAGGAAATGGAATAAATAAATATATAATGAATATTTTCTACCAATTAATCCAAGTACTTTTATTTCATTATTACCAGGTATTTTTAATGTTAGTATGAATAATTCAAATATACATAAGATTTTAAATATTTGACCTATATCAAAATCTAAAAATCTAGCAAATAATGTTGTAAACATTAATGCAGTAAATACTAATGTTAATATGATAGTTACATAAGTTGGAGCTTTAAGGAAGGCTTCCTTTTTACATGCTATAAAATGTCCTAGTAGCATTATTGGAAATCCACTAGTTAAAAAGAAGCTAGTATAATGCCAATCTGCATTATATGTATTAACGTATGTTTCTACACCAATTCTTGCTAGTAGTAAAACTGGTAAGAAATAATAAAAATATTTAGTTAATTTATATTTATGCATGAATAACAACACTAAATATGAATATAATAATGCGAACATAAACCAAAGCTGATCAGCTTTAATAAATGATAAATCACCTAAGAATAATAAGCGTGGAACAAACCAAGGATTTTTTAAATAGTTTAAATAACCATCAAATTGACCAGTTACTAATTGCTCAATTGTCATTAATACAAAATAGATTAGTAATACTATACCAGTAATTATTAGATTTCTTTTAAATCTCTTTTTTATATTGTTACAGGCTATTTCATCATCAGAATTATATGCACTATATCCACTAATTAAAAAGAAGAATATAACACCACATATACCAATGGCTGATGTAATCTTTCCTACAATTCCTGGGAATGGGAAATGAACCATTATTACGAATATTGCAAATAGTCCCTTCAAAAAATCAAAGGTATAATTCCTAATTTGTTTATTTAAATTATTAATAGGCATTAAGGCTTCCATAAGACACCACCATTAGAAATATTGTAACATAATACTTTTATAGTTTTTATCATAATAATTAAAATAGACCGGTAAGGTAAGTACCGGCCTATTTTAAAAGAAAAGAAAAAATAATAGAACAAAAATTATAAATATATATTTACATTTACTTCAGCTTTATCTTTGTTGAATGGAATGATGTTTCCATCAATTTCCTTTCCATCAACAACCATTTGATATTTACCAGAAGAAGTATTATTGATGTTAATATTGTATTTAACACCTCTAAATATTCTTGTTACCTTCGCGTTCTTAATTTCTTTTGGTAAATGTGGATCTATCATTAATCCTGTATAATCTGGCTTAATACCCAAGATTGCTTGGCTAGCTGCATACATTGTCCAAGAAGCAGTACCTGTTAACCAGCTGTTTTTAGCCTCGCCATAATTCTTAGCATCTCTACCAGCAATTGTTTGTGAATAAATATATGGTTCAGTCTTATGAATTTCAGAAACCTCCTCTAGATATGCAGGACAATTTCTTCTATATACATCAAATGCTCTTTCATTGTTACCAATGACTGTATTTGCTATAACAATCCAAGGATTATTATGACAGAATACTGAACCATTTTCCTTATATCCCATTGGATAAGATGAAACCTCACCTAATTCAATATGATATTCCTTATAGCATGGATGTAGAATTTCTACACCATAGTCATTTGTTAGGATCTTTTCAACTGAATCCAAGGCCTTCTTACCATAGCCTAAGCTCTCTCCAATTCTTGCCATAGTACAGAAGCCTTGTGGTTCAACGAAAATTTGTCCATCCTCACATTCGTGGCTGCCAACCTTGTTGCTGAATGCATCGTATGCTCTAACAAACCATTCCCCGTCCCAACCATACTTAACAGTTGCATCCTCAACAGATTTAACCTCGTCTAAAATTTTCTTAGCTTCATCTTTATTGCCAATATTATTCAATATTGTAGCAAATTCCTTTCCGTACAATACGAACATTCCGGCTATGAATACTGATTCAGCCTTTCCAGATTCAAAGTTAGATGCTGTTTGGAATGACTCACCAGGAGTTTTTGAGAAGCAGTTTAGATTTAAGCAGTCATTCCAGTCAGCTCTACCTATTAAAGGAAGCCCATGAGGTCCCTTGTGAGTAATGATATAATTTAGTGATGCTCTTAAATGATCAATTAATGGTTTTTCTGAACCTTCCTTATTATTGAAAGGAGTAGGGTCATTTAAGATTGAATAATCACCAGTTTCCTTAATATATTGACTTACTGCAGCTATTAACCAAAGTGGGTCATCATTGAATCCTCCACCGATATCAGCATTACCACGCTTAGTAAGTGGTTGATACTGATGGTAAGTAGAACCATCCTCGAATTGAATAGATGCAATATCTTTAATTCTTTCTCTAGACTTTTCAGGGATTAGATGTAAGAATCCTAATAAATCCTGACAGCTATCTCTAAAGCCCATACCACGACCTGTACCACTTTCATAATATGATGCAGATCTTGACATATTAAATGTAACCATACATTGATATTGGTTCCATATATTGACCATACGGTCAAATTTCTCATTATCAGATTTAACATTTAATGTTGATAATAAATTAACCCATTTATTCTTTAATTCATTAAATGCCTTTGATACTTGTTCAGGAGTTGCATATTTATTTTGTAATTCATATGCCTTTTCTTTATTAATTACATGAAGCTTTTCAAATTTCTTATCTTCCTCATTTTCAACATATCCTGTTTGGAAGATAACAGTCTTTGATTCACCTGGCTTAATTTCTAAATTAAACATATGAGATGCAATAGGTGCCCATCCTGAAGCTACACTATTGTATGATGTTTTATTTAAAACAGCAGAAGGATCACACCAAGAATTATATAATCCTATGAATGTATCTAAATCTGAATCAAAGCCATCATGCTTAATATTTGTATGATAGAAAGCGTAATGATTACGTCTTTCTCTATATTCTGTTTTATGATAAATAGTCTTATCATCGATTTCAACTTCACCGATATTCCAGTTTCTTTGGAAGTTTGTTTGGTCATCTACAGCGTTCCATAGACACCATTCAATAACACCATGAAGAGTAATCTTTTTAGTTTCGTTACTATTGTTAGTTAATGTTAATTGATTAATTTCACATAAATCATTTAATGGAACGAAGCATAGAAGCTCGCACTTTAAATTATTCTTTTCGCTTTCAAAAACTGTATATCCAAGACCATGTCTACACTTATAGCTATCTAGCTTTGTTTTAAGAGGTAGAAAGCCTGGATTCCAAATTGTGCCATTATCATTGATATAATAATATCTTCCACCGTAATCTCTTGGTACATTGTTGTATCTGAATCTAGTTATTCTTCTTAATTTAGCATCCTTATAGAACATATAGCCGCCACAAGTATTACTCATTAAGCTGAAAAAACCATCCTGACCAAAGTAATTAATCCAAGGTAATGGAGTGTTGTAATTTGTTATAACATATTCATATTCTTTGTCATCAAAATGCCCAAATTTCATATTAGCCCCTTTCGAAAACGTTTAAGTAACCACTATCTTTATTATAAAGGCGGTTTTTTATAAAATCAATACCATTTTTCAATATTTTTTTATGATAATTGAACAAAAAAAGCGGTTACGCCTTTTTTTTATGTAATTTTTATGGTAAAATTACGAAAACGTTTAAGAGTTTTTGTCGTTTAAACATAAAAAGAAAATGGTGATCTAAATGGTTAAAATCAAGGATATAGCCGAAAAATGTGGAGTATCTATCGCTTCAGTTAGTAAGGCACTGCATGGTACATCCGATTTAAATCCAAATACGGCTGAATACATAAGAAATGTCGCTAAGGAGATGGGATATGTTCCTAATGCGTCTGCCAGACTATTAAAAACTAATAGAAGCTATAATATTGGAGTCCTTTTTGTTGATAGCACATCATCAGGCTTAGAGCATGAATATTTTTCATCTATTTTAAATTCAATAAAGAATGAAAGTGAAAATCATGGTTATGATATAACATTTATTTCGCATCATTTTGGTAATAATCAGGCTGGAGGACATCTAACTTTTTATGAGCATGCCAAATATCGAAATGTAGATGGTGTTATAATCGCTTCAGTTGATTTTAAGGATCCAGAGGTTATTCAATTAGTTGAAAGTGATATTCCAACTGTAACAATTGATTATTTATTTGATGGTAAATCATCTGTTGTATCAGATAATATCCAGGGTGTAAGAGAAATAGTTAACTATTTAGTTGATTGTGGTCATAAGAGAATCGCATTCATTACAGGTGAGGATACTTCAGTTACTAGAAACCGTGTCACAAGCTTCTATAGAACATGTGATGAGCGTGGTATTAAGGTAAGAGAAGATTATGTTAAAAGAGGTAAATACCATGTTCCTAAGGAAAGTGGTATCGCAACTAGAGAATTATTATCATTAGATGAAAAGCCTACAGTTATCATGTATCCAGATGACTACTCTTTACTTGGTGGTGTAACTGAGATAGAAAAGAGAGGAATGTCTATTCCTGATGATATTAGTATTGTAGGTTACGATGGTATTAAGTTATCAAGATTAGTAAGACCAGAGATTACTACGTTTGTTCAGAATTCTACTGAAATAGGTATACAAGCTGCTAGAAAGCTTATTGAGATTATAGAGCATCCAAAGTCTTCATACGCAGAGAGTATTCCTATTCAAGGAAAACTACAAATTGGTAAAACTGTAAAGAAAATTAATTAAAGTGAGGTCTTATTATGTTCGATTCTGATTTTGTTTTTGGTGTTTCAACAGCTTCATATCAAATAGAAGGTTCTATCGACAAGGATGGCAAATGTAAATCTATATGGGATACTTTTGCTTCAAAAAAGGGCAATATCGCTGATAAAAGTGATGGTAAAACTGTATGTGATAGCTATGTAAAATACAAAGACGATGTTAGAATTCTTAAGCAATTAGGTGTAAAATCCTATCGTTTTTCAATTGCTTGGACAAGAGTTATAAATGAACATAATGAGGTTAACAAAAAGGGATTAAATTATTATATTAACTTATGTAAAGAATTAGTTAAAAACAATATAAAGCCACTAGTAACACTTTACCACTGGGATATGCCTCAGTGGTTAGAGGATATAGGTGGCTTTTTAAACGATGATATATCTGACTATTTTGCTCATTATACTGATGTAGTAACAAAGGCATTAGATGGATTAGTAGATAATTATATAACAATTAATGAGCCACAGTGTATTATGCAGCTAGGACATAGAGTATGCGTACACGCGCCAGGCGTTAAATATAATGATATGGAGATGCTACATGCAATCCATAATCTTTTAAAATGCCATGGAAAGGCAGTAAAGGTAATTAGAAATAATGTTAAGAATTCAAAAATAGGTATAGCACCATGCTCTAGACCTATGATTCCATCTGATAGAGATAATGAATTATTAGAAAAGAAATGCTACGAGAAGTATTTTGAATTAAAAAGAGATTATGAATATCCTAATACTGTATCTATTTATTCAGATCCAGTCTTTTTAGGTGACTATCCAAAAGGATACTATGAGATTTTTAGGGATATCCTACCTAAGATAACAAAAGAGGATTTAGAGCTTATTAGTCAGCCAGTAGATTATATTTACCAGAACTTTTATTCAGGTAATTATTGTTCACTAGATAAAAATAACAATTTAGTAGTAAATGATTTCTATTTTGGATATCCAGAAGGTAATATTGATTGGCTACAGGTTGTACCAGAAACATTATATTATGGACCAAAGTATTTATATGAAAGATATAAGAAGCCTATTATCATTAGTGAGAATGGTTTTTGTAATAATGATACAATTTCTTTAGATGGACATGTTCATGATCCAGAAAGAATCGATTATATAAGAAGATATTTAATAGAGCTAGAGAAGGTTTCTAAGATAGTTCCAATTAAGGGATATTACTACTGGAGCCTATTTGATAACTTCGAATGGAACAGTGGACTAAAGAAGCGTTTTGGTTTAGTTTTCGTCGATTATAGAAACGGAAGAAGAATAAAAAAAGATTCATTTAAAGAGTACAAAAAAATAATTTTAAAATAGTTTTTGGACAATATATATAAATATTTATATATAATCCACAAAAAAAGTAAGCGTTTTTCGAAAACGTTTAAGTTTTTTACAAAAAAGTATTTACAAACGTTTTTTTCGAGTGATATAATACAAGTAGTAGTAGACAGAAACTAGTTGAATATTTGGCATCGGGTACAATAACCAAAATAACAAAATCAAAAGAAAACGCTTACGTAATTAAGACTCGATATAAGGTATTTAAAAAGTTCTGTTTTAATTTCAAATAGCACTTAAACGTTTAAGTGCCAAAAAATAATAAAAATCATTTTCAAGAAAAAAGGAGAATAAGGGTTAAAATGAAGAAAAAGATTTTAGGTTTAGGTTTAGGAGCAGTAGTTGCAGGTGTTACTTTAGCATCATTAACATCTTGTACACCATCTGACGTATTCCACATTTATGCGTGGAACACAGAATTTCAGGGATTCTTTAATAAGTATCTAACTGATGAAAACAAGGACAAGGCAGACGCTGACAAGGTTCTTGACAAAGAATGGTATCACTTAGATGGTAAGGCAGTTAAGTGGACTATCGTTCCATCTGATGATGGTCAATATCAACAAGCATTAGACCAAGCATTAGCAGACAACGCAAATGCTGGTACTTCTGAAAAGGTTGATATGTTCTTAGCAGAAGCTGACTATATTTTAAAGTATACAAATAGTAATGCAACTAAGGATATTAGTACAATCGGTGCTAACATCACTTCTAACATTTACAACTATACTAAGGAAGCTGCATCAGACGCTAACGGTAAAGTTAAGGGTGTATCTTTCCAATGCTGTCCAGCAGGTGTAATTTATCGTCGTTCAATTGCTGAAGATTTATGGGGTGCAGGAAATGGTACTCCTGAATATGTTCAGTCTAAGATTGATACATGGGAGAAGTTCAATGCAGTAGCTGCAGAAATGAAAGCAAAGGGTTACTTAATGACTTCATCATTTGCAGAAACTTATAGAGCATTCTCTAACAATACATCAATGCCATGGGTTGACGCTAATAAGAATTTACAATTAGACGATCAAATCGAAGATTGGATGGAGCAAGCTGAATTATTCAATGATAATGACTATTCATTAACAGCTGGTATTTGGGATGATGAATGTACAGCATGTATGTACAAGGATGGCGATAGCCAAGGTAGAAAGGCATTCTGCTACTTCGGACCAGCTTGGTACTATAACTTCTGTATGACTAACGCTCAAGATGAGAAGAAGGGTTGCTCAGGTGACTGGGGTCTAGTTGAAGGTCCTGCTAAATACTTCTGGGGTGGTACTTGGATGTTAGCTGCTACAGGTGGAGATGATGATGCATTAGTTAAGAAGACTATGGAAGCATTCACTAATGACGAAAACATTTGTTATCAATTAGTAACTAAGGAAGGTCAATTCTCTAATAACCAAGTAGTTAATAAGAAGGTTTCTGATGAATATGATTCTAAGGGTACTGGTAATAAGTTCTTAGGTGGCCAAAATGATACTAAGGTTTATCTAGAATTAGCTAAGGGTATTAAGTTCCAAAATCAAACAATTTATGATCAATATTGTAATGAAGGCTTACAAAATAAGTTTGCTGAATACTTAAAGGGTACTGTAACTAAGGAGCAAGCAATTGCTAACTTCAAGGAATACATTAAGACTAAGTGTCCAGATGTAGTTACAACTAATTTCACAATCTAATTAATATAGGCATTAAATAAGCTTAACCGCTAAAACTAGTAGAAATGCGGCGGGATAATCCCACCGCATTTTCTCATATTTAAAAGGGTT
>Ga0247609_10002183_pt1 | contig 21188 bp, 25 predicted proteins | sample 172DNAGHGlowgp2_FD_193487 | JGI IMG/M metagenome (GOLD analysis project Ga0247609, IMG submission 193487) | Sheep rumen microbial communities from Palmerston North, Manawatu-Wanganui, New Zealand - 1728 DNA GHGlow gp2 | ecosystem: Host-associated > Mammals > Digestive system > Stomach > Rumen ...
CCGACTTTCTTGCTTGCCGGTGCAAAGGTAGGCAAATTCCGCTAACAAGGGAACTTTACGTTTGCGGCATAGGCCGCAAACGCATCGGTTCTTTGACTTTCATTCCCACATCGTGGGTCATGTACTTCTAAAGAAGGATAATGCAAAGAGGTTTAAGGGTAGCATGTTTCATGGCTTCGACACGGATAGTACAATGTTGCGCATTGGTGCAATGAATCTCATGCTGCATGGTGTTGAAGAGCCAGATGTGGCATACCGTGACAGTCTGTCTTCAAGCAATAACGACACTGAGAGATATACACTATGTCTAGCCAATCCCCCATTTGCAGGCAGCATTGACAGCGAGGACACCAACAAATCACTTTTGGCAATCACCAACACCAAGAAAACGGAATTGCTGTTCGTCTCGCTGTTTATCCGTATGTTGCAGACAGGTGGCAGATGTGCAAGCATCGTGCCTGACGGTGTGCTGTTTGGCAACTCCAATGCTCATGTGTCTTTACGCAAAGAGTTGGTGGAGAATCATACGCTAAGGGCTGTTATCTCCATGCCAAGCGGTGTGTTCCAACCGTATAGCGGTGTATCTACTGCCATCCTTGTTTTCACCAAGACTGGAGCTGGAGGAACTGATAAGGTTTGGTTCTATGACATGCAAGCTGATGGTTATTCTCTTGACCAAAAGCGTACAGAAGTGGCAGAGAATGATATTCCTGATGTTGTGGCTCGTTTCCGTGACCTAAAGGCAGAGGAATCAAGAACACGTAAAGACAAATCGTTCCTGGTTCCCATTGACGAGATTCGTAACAATGACTACGTGCTATCCATCAACAAATATAAGGAGGTGGAGCGTGAGAAGGTCGAGTATGACAGTACAGAGATTATTCAAGGTCGCATTGAAGCCTTGGAAAGCGAGATTGTAGCAGCCATTAACGAGTTCCGTACAAAATTCATGTAGGGTATGAAAGAAGGTTGGGAATATAAGAAGTTGGGGGAGGTTTGTAATACTTCTTCAGGAGGCACGCCATCAAAGTCCCACATGGAGTATTATGAAGGAGGTACAATCCCTTGGTTGCGAAGTGGCGAAGTAGCTCAAGGATTGATATATAGTACTGAGTTGTGTATCACAGATTTAGGAATGAAGAATTCTTCTGCTAAATTATTTCCTATTGACACCGTAGTTATTGCAATGTATGGTGCAACGGTTGGACAGGTTGGTATCCTTAAAAAAGAAATGACTACAAATCAGGCAATTTGTGGTGTTTTCCCAAATAAGATTTTTTACCCTATGTTCCTTTTTTATTGCCTGAAAGCAAAAAAGTCATTCTTCATAAAAGATGCTGTAGGTGGTGCGCAACCTAATATTTCCCAAAACTTAATAAAAAAAACGGAGGTTCCTGTTCCCCCTCTCGCAGAGCAACATCATATTGTTGAAGAGTTGGACTTGCTGAGTTCCATCATTGAAAAGAAGAAAGCCCAATTAAACGAGTTGGATAATCTGGCGCAGTCTCTCTTCTATGAAATGTTTGGCGACCCTATTACAAATGATAAGGGATGGGAAGTAAAGAAAATCGGAGAAATAGGTTCTGTCGAGCGTGGTGCAGGAATATCAAAAAAGGATTTCGTTGATAATGGCTTGCCATGCATTCATTATGGACAATTACATACCATTTTTGGCCCAACGACCTATACAAACAAAACATATATACCAACCAATTTGTTGCCAAAATACAAAATTGCACATCCTGGGGATGTTATAATGGCTATAACGAGCGAAGATGTTGAAGGCTCATGTAAGAGCACAGCTTGGCTTGGCAACTTTGATGTTGTTGTTGGTTCGGATGCCGCTATCTTTCATCATTCTATTAATGGTGTTTATATCTCTTATTATACAATGACGAAAGCTTTTTATAATGAAAAAGCCAAATATGCTAATGGTTTTAAGGTGACTCATATTTCGGCAAAGGAGATAGAATCAATTCCCATACCTCTTCCTCCAGTGGATTTGCAAAACCAATTTGCCTCAAAGATAGAAGCCATCGAGCAGCAGAAGGAACTTATCAAGCAGTCCATTAAGGAGGTGGAAACGCTGTTTAACAGCCGCATGGATTATTATTTCAACTAAAAATAATACAGAAATGGACGAGCAGCAAAACATCATCATATATCGTACAGCTGACGGCAAGGCTTCAGTAGCATTATACGCCAAGGATGGTAAAATCTGGCTGAATCAGCAACAGATGGCAGAACTTTTTGCCACCTCGAAGCAATTAATTAGTCATCATATAGCTAATATACTGAAAGAGAAAGAGTTGAACGAAATTTCAGTTGTCAAACAATATTTGACTACTGCCGCTGATGGCAAGAATTACAATGTGGTATTCTACTCATTGGAGATGATTATAGCCGTTGGATATCGTGTGCGAGGTGTTCGCGGCACTCAGTTCAGGCAGTGGGCCACTGAGCATCTGACGGAATATCTGGTAAAAGGGTTTACGATGGATGATGAAAGACTGAAGAATCCAGACGGACGACCTGACTACTTCGATGAGTTGCTGCTGCGCATCCGTGATATCCGTGCTTCGGAGAAACGCTTCTATCAGAAGGTGCGTGACCTCTTTGCATTAAGCAGCGATTATGACAAGACAGACAAAGCAACTCAGATGTTTTTTGCAGAAACACAGAACAAACTAATCTATGCTGTCACTCATCAGACAGCTGCTGAATTGATAGTCAGTCGTGCAGATGCCAACAAGCCCAATATGGGACTCACTACATGGAAAGGCAGCATCGTGAGAAAGGGTGATGTTATCATCGCCAAGAACTATCTACAAAATGAGGAAATCAACTCTTTGAATCGTTTGGTGGATATCTTCCTGACAAGTGCCGAAGAACGGGTGAAGGGGCGCCGTGATCTCACGCTTGACTATTGGCGAAAGAATGTGGACAGCCTGCTGACATTTCAAGAAAAAGACATACTGCAAGGCGCTGGTAGTATTACAAACTATGAAGCCGAGGAAACTGCCAAGCAGGTCTATGATATTTTCAATACCAAGCGCAAACAGGTGGAGGCGCAAACAGCTGATGCAGATGATCTGAAGATGTTGGAAGATTTAGAGAGGAATATAAAAGAGCAAGGCGAATGATGAAGAACTTTGACTATCTACAGGACATTGAGGCACTGAAAGACCTATACGGCTTTTGCAGTGCAGCAGAGGACGCACAGCAGACCAACTATGATGTATGTGCGCTGAATGGTCGCAGAGCCTTGGAGTGGATAGTTAAGGCTATCTACACCCTCAAAGGCATAGAGCTTGAAAAGCGTACCAATCTGCTTGAAATGATGTCGAGCGAGCCGTTTACCCAGTTCATCGGTGACGATGATAAGTTAATGATGGCGGCTCATTATGTCCGAAAGATAGGCAATAAGGCAGCGCATGACGGTGGTGTAAAGGGTGGTGAAGCCTACTTTACACTTTTGAACATCTACAATGTTGTAGGTGGCATATTACTTAAACTTGGTGTTATCACAAGCCTTGCACCATTCCGCAAAGACCTTATACCAAAGTCACCTTCATTGACTGTAGTACCCACCAATACTGTACCAACAGCAACAGTACAGTTTATCGAGAGTGTACCGAAGGAAACTATAGAAGCCCCACAAGATATTACAGACAAGATAGACTACAGTGAGGCACAGACACGTAAACTGTTCATTGACTTGCTGTTGGAAGAAGCCAAATGGCATGTGCTAGACAAAGAAGGTGCAATTGTGCCAAGCAAGGCATGTGTTGAGATTGAGGTCGAAGGTATGCCAAACAGTTCTGGCATAGGATATGTTGACTATGTGCTTTTTGGTGCTGACGGAAAACCCCTAGCAGTTGTTGAAGCCAAGCGGACTTCGGTAAGTGAGGAAGTCGGAAGGGTACAAGCTATCCGTTATGCGGACTGCCTAGAGAAGAAATATGGTATAAGACCCATTATTTACTACACCAACGGATTCAAGACAAAAATCATTGACGGTTTGGGTTATCCATCGAGACGAGTTCATGGATTCCACACTGAGGCAGACTTGTTGGTACTTATGCAGAGACGTGGAAGGAGTGGGATAACAGACCTAAAGATTGACGATGAAATAACCAACCGTGAGTATCAGAAACGAGCTATCAGAGCCATTTGTGAGAACTTCAACGGTATGCACCGAAGAGGGCTTTTAGTTATGGCTACTGGCACTGGTAAGACACGAGTAGCCATTTCTCTATGTGATGTGCTGATGCGTAACTCATGGGCAAAGAATATCCTCTTCCTTGCAGACCGTACGGCATTGGTCAAGCAAGCTCATAAGAATTTCACCAAGTTACTGCCAAGTGCTACTACAGCGAGGCTTGACGATTTCAAACCATCGGAGAAAGAAGCCGTGATGAAAGCACGAATACTTTTCAGTACCTATCAGACCATGATAAACTACATTGATACTGAGAAGAAAGAGTTTTCCATCGGCAGGTTTGACTTGATTGTTATTGACGAGGTACACAGAAGCATTTTCGGCAAGTACACGTCTATCCTGAGCTATTTTGATGCCCTAATGGTGGGATTGACCGCTACGCCAAGAGAAGATGATGACAGAAGCACATACGACCTCTTCGACCGTGAAAGCGGTGAGCCAAACTTTGAGTATCTGTTGGAAGAGGCAGTAAGTGACGGTTATCTGGTTGATAAGGTCGTACTGTCTCGCACAACCGACATCCTAAAGAACGGCATTAAGTATGACAAGCTTTCCAAGCAAGAGAAAGAGCAGATGGAAAGCATTTGGAAGTATGAAAAGGCAAAGCTGAATATTCCCGACGAAGAGATATACAGAAGAGACATTGAGCATGACGAGCTGTTCAGCTATATCTTCAACCAAGACACCATAGACAAGGTGCTGGTTGACCTCATGGAGAACGGATTGAAGATTAATGGCGGTGACACCATCGGAAAGACCATCATCTTTGCCTACAACCATCATCATGCGGTGCAGATTGTTGACCGTTTCCACCATCTTTACCCATCGTTAGGTGACGATTTCTGCCAACTGATTGACAATAAGGTGAACTATGCCCAAAGCATTATTGACACATTCGAGGTGAGGGGCAAGATGCCCCAGATAGCCGTATCTGTTGACATGCTTGACACGGGTATTGATGTGCCTGACATTCTTAACCTGGTATTCTTCAAGCAAGTGCGCTCAAAGATAAAGTTCCTACAGATGATTGGGCGTGGCACACGTCTCTCAGAAGAGATATTTGATGAAGGTAAGACAGCAGAGGACAGAGCCAAGAAGTTCTTTTATATCTTCGATTGGTGCGGAAACTTCGAGTTCTTTGGCAGTAATCCGAAGGGGAATGAGCCGTTGAAGTCCGTCTCGCTCACTGAGCGGCTGTTTGACCTACGTGTTGACCTGGCTATTGCTCTACAGCATGAGCAATTTCAGAATGATGAAGTGGCAAAGGCTCTACATGACGAAACAAAGGAAATACTACGTCATCAGGTGATAGGGCTGAATGACAAGCACATATCAGTAAGGGAGCATTGGGATTTGGTGGATAAGTACCGTAAGGCTGACACATGGGTATGTATCTCAAACGCTGATGGCGTGGAACTGAAAGAGGACATTTCCCCATTGTTGGTGAGCAACACAACCAACGTAGGTGCTATCAAGTTCGACATTCTGTTGATCAATATCGAGCTGTCAACGATTGATGATTCCGTCAACGGCGACAAGTCAAAGCAAGTGGTTGAGAAGATTGCCAATAAGCTTCAGGAGAAAGCATCCATTAAGCAAGTCAATGATAAGATGCCACTGATTAAGGCACTTTCCAAGCATGACTTCTGGGAATCAGCATCCTTAGACCGTCTCGAATATGTACGCAAAGAGATAAGAGATTTGGTGCAGTTTGTGCTGGGCGGTTCAAATCAGAAGTTCACCATCAACATCAAGGACACCGTAGAAGTCAAGGGAACACCGAAAGCAGTGCCATTGCAGACTTCCTACAAGCAGCGTGTAATAGACTTCTTGGCTGAAAACAAAGAGCTGCCTGTCATTCAGAAGATAGTGAAGATGGAGAAACTGACAGCAGCCGACATTAGGGAGTTGGAGAAGATTTGTTGGAAAGAGCTTGGTACAAAGGATGATTACGAGAATTTCATTGCCAAGAGCAACATGATATGCGGTGACAGCGTGGGTGCTTTCATCCGTTCACAGATTGGAGTTGACAGACATGTCGCAATGGAGCGATTCTCTCAGTTCCTATCTGACACCACACTCAACTCTCTCCAAGAGGAATATATCAAGTCCATCATCTCTTACGTCTGTGACAATGGAGATATTACGACAAACACGTTGATGGAAGAAGAGCCATTTGCACAATACGAGTGGATTGATACCTTTGGGCAGAATTTCATTGCGGTGCGTAACTATGTCAATGAGCTGCATGACATTGTCAGAGTGGCTAATGGAGAGAGCTTCACCATCAAACCAGAGCAATCCGGCATGAACGTTTCTACATCGTCAAGGAAGAAGGGCAAAAAAGCCGAAGAGGTGCGCTTTGTCGCTTCTGGCACTGTGCTTACCAATGTTCTTGATGATGATGAAGTGCGTAAGCTTATTCATAATATGATGGAGCTGGAAGATGGCACAACGATTGACACCATCTACTTAGAGTGCATACGAGAGTTCCAAGACAAGTATTTCAGCATGAAGCCAAATGAATGGCGGCACTTGGTACGTGACTATGTGAGAGAGGTTACTAATCGCTCTGACTTAAAAGAAGATGAAGTGTTTAGGTATAAGGCAGCAATGTGACACAGAGACAGGTTACTGTCACGCAGATGGCACTTACGGTTCAGGGTGCCTGGTATCAGGCAGGCACAAAAGAGGAGAATACCCAGGGAATGATCAATGTGATACGACATCCGAAGATTCACATCATCAGCCATCCGGGTGACGGCTCAAAGTCTGTCATTTTACAGGGTCTTTACTACTTTACATGGATTACCGACTGCTACCGTATTGGATGGGATGTCACGAGTGACCACAGATCCAGCTCCAATGGTCACGTTGTCACCGATGGTAACACCTGGAAGAATGGTAACACTGCCACCAATCCATACGTTATCACCTATGGTGACAGGCTTTGCCCATTCCTGACGGGTATTACGTTCTATAGGGTCTGTACTGTGGCAGGCTGTATAGATGCTGACGTTGGGTCCGATAAAACAGTCATCGCCGATGCTGACAGGTGCTTCATCGAGAACCGTGAAGTTGAAGTTGGCAAAGAACCGCTTGCCAATGCTGATCTGTTTGCCATAGTCGCAGCGGAACGGCTGATTGATGAGGAAATTATCATCGCTAGTATGCCCCAGCAGACCTTTCAGAATCTCCTTCATCCGCTGAGTCTCTGATGGACGGAGCATGTTGAACTCATGCAAGGCTTCTCTCGTAGCCTGTAAATCAGCTATCAGTTCTGGCGTAGTGGCATCATATACCATTCCTGCCAACATTTTCTCTTTCTCCGTCATATGTACTCCATATTATTACTCGTTGATATAGTTTTTCGTGGACATATCGTGCTTGTATGTCTCAAACCAATCTCAATCATAAACAATCCTAAATATCAGGTGCAAATTTACTAAATATGCAGCAAAATCAGTAACTTTGCCCTGTTATTACAACATAGTTTAAGGATTTACGCTAAACAAATACGATTATGAACATTCTGATTTTACAAAGCTCCCCGAGAGCAAAGGGAAACACTCCGTGGATGGCGGAAGAGTACAAGAAGGCTGCCGAGGCAGCAGGTCACGAGGTAACGCTGGTCAATGTTGCCAAGAAGAAGATTGCCGGCTGTCTTGCTTGCGAGTATTGCCACGGCAAGGGCAAAGGTGCCTGCGTGCAGAAAGACGACATGCAGGTTCTCTATCCGCTGGTCAAGGAGGCCGAGGTGTTGGTATTGGCTACTCCTATCTACTATTTTACGTTCAACTCGCAGATGCAGGCCGCTATTCATAGGTTCTATAACATGATGACTCCACCAAAACTGAAGAAGATGGCACTGCTGATGTCTTCTTATTCACCAGGAGTCTATGATGCGGCCATTGCCCAGTATAACTATCTTCTTGACTACTGGAAGGCAGAGAACGCTGGCATTGTTACCGCGAAACTCGACGAACAGAAGACCGACGAGACGATGCAGAAGATTCTGGCTATGGTTGGTAATCTGTAAAGATGAAAAAGATAATAAACCCTTGGCGCAACCACCCTGAAATCGAATGAACAGTGAGAGCCATCAAAACGTGTTTTGGATGGCCGAGTCGTGATTGACACAATAGGCGAACCCTTTGACTGGCTTTATATCGATGCAGACACCCTGAGAGAGAAAGCAGGGAGATGTGGATATGCTGTGGAAGTCATGATGGAAGGCGAGCATTATGATTACTTAGCGAGAATAACAAAGAAATTGTAGTATGAAATGGACTGTGTTATCTGATAACCGCACTTGCAACAACCAACTCCAGACGGAGCATGGCCTGTCTATCCTGTTAGAGACAGAGAAGCATCGTCTCTTGCTTGACACAGGAGCAAGCGATGTGTTTATCTGTAATGCAGAGAAGTTGGGCATCGACCTCAGTACGGTGGACTATGTGTTTATCTCCCATGGACATAGCGACCATGCTGGAGGATTGAAGCATTTCATGGAGATTAATACTCAGGCTAAAGTCATCGTGTCGCCTGATGCCCTCAAAGGGAAATTCTACTCGAAGCGCCACTATCTACATAGCATCACTACAGAATGGCCTATGATTCCACAAGAGCGATTACTGACGGTTGAACAAAGCAAAAGTATAGATGATGACATTTTCATCTTAGCGCACATACCTCAGATCCATCCGATGCCAAAGGGTAATCAGCATCTGTTTGTGGAGAACCCAGACGGCAGCTATGTGAACGATGATTTCCGTCATGAGTTGGCGTTATATACAGACGGATTGCTCTTTACAGGTTGTGCGCATAGCGGTTTGGAGAACATCCTAGCAGCATGCCCCTTCCCTGTGAATACCGTTGTGGGAGGATTCCATCTGCTCGACAATCATGAGAGCGAAGACAAACTTTCAGAACTTGCCTACAGGTTGACGGATGCCTATCCTCAGACACGGTTCTACACCAGCCACTGCACGGGAGACACTGCGTTTGCCACTTTACATCAAGTGATGGGCGACAAGATACATGCTTTTTCTTGTGGAACAACAAAATGCGAAGTATGAACATTGAACAAGTAAGAGAATACACGTTGTCACTCTATGGTGTTACCGAAGACCAACCCTTTGGCGATGACATTATTACCTTCCGACTCGAGGGCAAAATATTCGTCTGTCTTTGGATAGGTGGTGGCAAATATGATATGAAAGACGGTGAGCCAAGACTCGCCCTGAAACTGGCACCAGAAAGGAATGAGGAACTTCGGGCGCAATTTTCTGCAGTAACACCAGCATACCATTGGAATAAGAAACATTGGAGCGACGTGTATTACGAACATTTGGATGATATACAGGTCGAGAAATGGATAAAAGAATCCTATCAACTTGTAGCATCCAAACTCCCAAAGACCATTCGGCAAAAGTATATTTAATATGTCCTGGAAACTGAAATATCGTTGCAAGGCCTGTGGCTATGAAGCTGAGGTGTATGAAGGACGTGGCTTGTTCCGCCAGCAGATAACAGCCATGTCCTGCCCAGACTGCAAGACCATCCAGAACATTGTGGTGGGTGGTATCATTGCCGACGTTGCCCCTTCCTATAGAAGCGAGGTGGGCCGTCTTTGTTTGCAATGTGGCAGTGATAATATCAGGATTTGGGATATGAAAACCTGTCCAAAGTGTCAGGGAGAAATGGAAGAAACAGGAGAAAAGGAGTTTTGGACATGAGTAGAATAATCAGGGAAGCAAAGTCAACGGACATGGCCGCTATCATGCAAGTCATGGATGCTGCAAAGAATATTATGCGTCAATCTGGCAATATGCACCAGTGGGGAGATGGATACCCGTCTGAGGCTGTCATTTCTTCAGACATAGAAAAGAATGGTGGCTTTGTCATAGTATATGGCAGCAAGATTGTCGGCTACTTCGCTTTCCTGCCCTCACCTGAGCCTACAAGAAGATATTTGTATCTTCAGCAGCATCATGGACTTCAGTTTTGCCCATGATAACAACATCCGCATCGACACCCATCGTGACAACAAAATCATGCGCCACAACATCGAGAAGCATTGCTTTACCTATTGCGGCATCATCTATCTTGCCAATGGTGACGAAAGACTTGCATATCAGAAACAATTGGAAGAAACTGTTTGATTAACATGAACAAAGTACGAATTACTGCCATACGCCAAACTGTCTATCCTGACCTGATGGCAAAGTATGAGAATCCCATTGAGCATACAGGTCAGACCGCGAGATATGTCACGGATCTCCTCCGGCTTCAGATCATGGATAAAGCCCACGTTCAGCAGTGTCCGGCTGCAGGACCTGCCCATAGCGTCGCGGTATGACTCCTTCAGGCGGTAATACTTCTCGTCTTCCCCGGTATCGGGGTTGTGTCTCATCTGGGATGTGAAATTCATGGGTGCAAAGGTACGCATTCTCCCTGAGACCCCTGTGCTCTACAAGGCACTTTTTGGCAAAACTGCGCCCTAACTAACTGAAAATCAGTGGCAACTTTTAAAAAAAGTTCAAAGTGTCAAAGTTGGGTTAAAAACAATCTGAAAAGTGCATCTAGAGGCGTTTTTCTACGATTTTTTGAGTACCTTTGCACCCCGATATGCAAAAGCAAAAGAAGATATTGTTCCTTCACGGATTCTATGCCAGCGGTAGTTGTGTGCCTGCTCTGGCATTGAAGGAAGCCTTTGAGAAGAGGGCTACCGTACTGACTCCCGACCTCCCACTCCACCCTGCCGATGCCGTCAAACTCATCCGCGAAATATGCGACAAAGAGAAGCCGGACGTGTTGGTCGGCAACAGCTGCGGTTCGTTCTATGCACAGATGATCTCACCGATTATCGGAGTTCCTGCCCTACTCGGCAATCCGCATTTCAAGATGTCAGACTTCCTCCGCGAACGTATCGGCAACCATCAGTACAAGTCACCAAGGACAGACGGCATACAGGACTTCACCATCGACGAAAACCTGATTAAGGAGTTTGAGGAGATGGAAGCCCATCAGTTCGACTGCTGTAATATATATAATAAGGTACGTGTATGGGGACTTTTCGGCGAGGAAGATACGCTGGCACATTTTGAGCCGCTGTTCCTGGAGCATTATCACAACACATTTCACTTCCCAGGTGGCCATACCCCAACGGCAGAGCAATTCAAGACATGGTATGTTCCCCTTATTGAGAAACTAATGTTGGAATATCCTATTTCTGAGGATAGAGTCAGATACTTCCAGCACTTCAAGGGAAATAAGTACAGACTGGAGCATATTGCCTTTGATTCCGAGACTCAGGAACGAATGGTCGTCTATCAGGCACTCTATGGTGACCGCAAATACTGGGTTCGCCCTGAAAAGATGTTCTTCGAGACCATAGAGCGTGACGGCAAACGTTTTTCCCGCTTTACTGAGATAGACTGGGAAGATTAAAACGAAAGGACAATGAAAAAGGTTTTAGTTGACGCACATACACATACCATAGCATCTGGACATGCATACAGCAGTCTTCAGGAAATGGTACAAGCTGCTGCTGACAAAGGACTGGAAGTGCTGGGCATCACGGAACACGGTCCAAGTGTACCGGGAACATGCCTTACACTCTATTTCAAGAACATGTTCGTAGTACCACGGCAGATGTACGGCATCCGGCTCTTGATGGGATGCGAAATCAATATCCTAGATACCAAAGGAACGCTCGACCTTACGGAAGAGCAGATCAGTTGGCTCGACATCGGTATTGCCGGCATCCATGGTGCCTGGTATCAGGCTGGTACAAAGGATGAGAATACCCAGGGAATGATTAACGTCATCCGCCATCCGATGATTCACATCATCAGCCATCCGGGTGACGGCTAGGCAGAGTTGGACTTTGAGAAGCTGGTATTGGCTGCCAAGGAAGCACACACGCTGTTGGAGATCAACAACCATTCGCTTGCTCCGCAACGCAAGAAGTCAGTGGCAAAGGATAACAATCTGGAAATCCTGCGCCTTTGCAAGAAATACGATGTTCCCACAATTCTCGGCAGCGATGCACATATCTTGTTTCAGATAGCAGACTACGAACGCCTCTATCCACTATTGGAAGAGACCGACTTCCCTGACGAGCTGATTATGAACTACTGGCCGGATAAGTTCTTTGATTATCTGGGCATCAAATAACAAAGCAATAATAAAGTCACAATAAAGCCTTCATGGGGATTTTCCCTATGAAGCTTTAGGACTTTACCCCATCCGTTTTAGAGTTTATCCTTTGCAAAAAAGCAGAAAAGTACCGATCTTTGCGCTGTGATTAAGAACAAAATGTTTAACTCTTTAAAGATAGGAGATAACGATATGAAGAAGATGATGAGTCTTCGGCATCTGGTGGGATCGCCGTAACGCTGATCTCCGCTATGTCCTGAACAGCTGGCAGTATGACAAGTATGTGGCTCTCTCCCACTTCTATCGTCCTGTAGCATGGAAGGCCGGCAGCTGGACGTTTGCAGTGTATACTCACTACAACAGAGGCCATTTCTACAATGACCGTCCAACGGTGTTCGTGACTTACAAGGGTGGAAATAACCGTCGCGATGTCCGCTTCTATGCAGACCGCAAGGTGACAAAGCCCGCTGTACATCATGCACCAGCACCTGCTCCGCATCACGCAAAGGCTCCTGTGAAAGTTGACAAGCGTCACGGTATTTCAAACCACACCTTGGCCAGCAACACACCACGCCATGGACATAGCAATGCAGGTCACTTCGGAGGACGCAGATAAAGAGTACGTTTTGCCTCTATATATGCCTTCAAAAAAGGACACGGGGACTCTCAGCAATGGGAGTTCCCTTTTTACACGTAAAACACGAACTTTGTTCCCTTCGAACCTATGCCGTCATAATCTGCAGGAACTGGAAATTGGTTGACAAGCATATCGGCATCTTCCTCCTCCAGATAGTTGGTCAACTCCAGTTCTATGGCCATCCGTTGCTCATTAAAGCTCAGTTTCCAGATACATTCACCAAGGACAGCATTAACCACCGTCCTGATTTCATCCTGAGTGCGCCAGATGGAATCAAAATCTGTCATTCCTCTAACCTCGTTTTTACTTTCTGCCAAGCATGAGAGTCAAACAGGAAACAGTCCTTCATTGTTTCCATCATCTGACAGAAACGGCAGAAAGGAATGGTGAAACTCAGTTCATCCTTACCAACCCAAGGGCGGACTGATGGATCTAACAGCCCGATAAAGCAACGATGCCCCTGCCGTGCATTCTCAACTACAGTCATAGAAACAACAGTGCTACAGCCTGAGCCAAAACGAGACACCACCGCATCAGGCTCATTAATGTCAAAGAAAGCCCAACCGCAAAGTCCAGAGAGCATGTCTGGCGTAGCATAGAAGAAAATTCCTTCAATTCCCTCGAAGGATTCTGCCTTGTCGATGCGGATAAAGTTCAGATACGGTTTCTCGGCTCTATTCATTCCAAGTCCGTTTACGTAATCAACAACCATCTCAGGAGTCTTCTTGTATTTCTCCTTCAGCGAGACAAAGCCAGGTACTCGCTCTGGCATATCGGAAAAGCCCGTGTATAGCTTCCCACCGCCACAACCAATGACATCAGCACTTAGACTGACAGGCTGACCGTCCCTGGCAGCTTGGAGCCCTTTAAAGAAACAGCCGCCGATCTTCTCTGTATTGGCAATTGGCTTGTCGCTATAGCCGAAAAGCAGAGGCAATGAAGCCTTGCTGCCAAATGCCTGCCTGTAGTTCAGAAGAAACTCTTTAATATCCATACTTGTCTAGTTTGTTGATGCTATGAATAGCCGTCGTTGATATAGTTCTTCGTTGACATATCATAATACAGAGCCTCTAACTCTGCCAATGTCAACTTCTCCACAGAATGCTCGATGATGCGTATCAGCTTATCACGTCTGAAGTCATCTGACTGTCCAAAATGCGCCATAGACTAATACTTGGTGAAGTTATACTTAGCCCTCAGTTCGGCCTTTTTCTCCTCGCTTTGGGAGGTGAAGTAGCCTTTCCAGCCCGGACAGAAGTTAATGTGCCAGCGCCAGAACTTGCCTAAAAAGGATGCGGGCTTCTTGTCGTAGTGTGCCCTGAACTTGCAGTTTTCGCAATTATGTGCCATATCTATTTTCCTAAACTTATTTAATAATTGGTGCAAAAATAGTGATTTTGCGGCAAAAACAAGTAACTTTGCTCATTGTTTTAATATGTTTTGTGATTAAATCCGTTTTAGTATGCTGAAGAAGATTATCAACCCTTGGCGCAACAATCCTCAATACCACTGTTTCGGCTGTTGCCCAGACAATCCGATAGGACTTCACATGGAGTTCTATGAGGATGGTGACTATATCATGAGTACCTGGCATCCCAACACCCACTATCAGGGATGGGTGAACACGATGCACGGCGGCATACTCAGCACACTGATTGATGAGGTCTGCGGATGGGTAGTCACCCGTAAGTTGCAGACCAGCGGCTACACCGTCCAGCTGAATGTAAAGTTCCGCAAGGCTGTCCCCACTACGGAACCAGAGCTGACCATTCGGGCAAAGGTGACCAGGCAAGTACGAAATCTGGCCTACATCAATGCGGAGATCATCAACTCAAGAGGTGAAGTCTGCAATGAGGGCGAGGCCGTCTATTTCCTGATGAACCAGGAAAAGGCAAAGGAAATGGGATTCTTACATTGTGATGTAGAGGAATGATGCAAGAAACAGTTATATACTATCTGATAATTATCAACATCGTGACATTCCTTGTCTATGGTATTGATAAGTGGAAGGCCAGGAAAGCCATGTGGCGCGTTAGAGAGGCCTCGCTATTGATGCTGGCAGTACTCGGCGGCAGCATCGGAGCATGGTTAGGCATGAAAGTATGGCATCACAAGACCCAGCATAAGAAGTTCAGATATGGCATTCCTGCAATCATCATCATCCAACTTGTAATTATCGGTTATTTCCTTTACCTACAATTAAATCATAAGATATGAGCTACTATTATCCCTTTGGAGAAACAGTACAACCTTTAGTTCAACAGGATCGAACACCCAAGAAGGTGTTTGTCCTTGGTGTATATGCCAGTGCCGTTCATGCCAGATGGAAGCAAGGCAATAAGATCATATGCCAGGCTTTAGCGGTGGCTAGCGAACCCAGAATATTCTGGGACGGTAATCCAGATGAAGCTGCTGAAATCATTGGCAGAATACATATTCCCCAAGAGCTGGGAACGCTTGAACCCGCAGGAAGCCATCTTAACGGGCCTTCTGCTAAAGTCCTCGACGAGCATATCCTTGCACCATTAGGATATACAAGGAAAGATGCATGGCTATGTGACTTGCTGCCTGAAACTTGACCTGTTCGGCTACGGCAACAAATCCGAAGTTGTAATAAATGGCCAGGCCATAAACGTCCTTCCACTTGCACATCCCAGACAGATAGGAGCATTAGGAAGCCACAGCGAGAAATGGAACCTGGCACATATAGACTGGGAGAAGAAAAGATTGCAAACCACATGGAAGTAACAAACCTGTTGTCATTTTCAGAACGAAAGCAGCTGAGGGAATGGTTTGAGCAGAATCATCTTTCAGAAAAGTGTTGTTGGGTGGCATGTAACAGGTCAAAGGCTCCAAAGCCAGAGACTCTTCCATACATAGAAATAGTTGAAGAAGCACTTTGTTTCGGTTGGATTGACTCTACACTGAAGAAGCTCCCAGATGGACGATTGGCACAGCGATTGTCACCAAGACGGAAAGGCAGTCATTGGACAGAACTGAACAGGCAAAGATGCCAAGACCTTGAACGTCGTGGACTGATGACGGATGCAGGGAGAAAGGCATACTAAAAAGCCCTTCACTCCTTCTTTTTCTCGTCTTTTGCGTTGAGCCGGATCACGTCTGACCATCGCGTGGTTGGCGATGGACTGCGGAAGTCATGCTTAATGGCATTGGCAAAGACATCGGCCTTTCCCTTACCATCCTTACGAGTGTATTGCTGAGAGCCTAACACAATTGTCTCTGAGCCATGCATGCGATTGATACGGTCTATCACCTCATCGAGCCGCTTCATCTTCTGGAACTGTTCGGCATTGATGTCAAACAGATCCTGCTGGATGGGCGAGTCTGGGCCGATGTTCATGACGATGACACCAGCCTTCTTATACTGATAGCCCTGCCGATAAATGGACTTCAGAATATCAGAAGCAGCCTGCGTGATGGTAATGGTAGAGCTGCTAGGCGTAAGCAGCCGTTTCTCCTGAAAGTTCCAGTATTGTGCAAGGTCTTCACGGAAGGCATTAGTATTGAGGAATACACCTACAGATGATGCTACCGTTCCCTGTTGCCTCAGTTTCTCGGCACAGCGGGCGGCATAGTTAGACACCTGCGTCTTTAAACTATCAAAGTCCGATATCATACCATTGAATGAACGGCTGGTGCAGATACTCTTCTTCTTGGCCAGCTCCTCATTCGGTACACAGTCCTCGCCGTTCAGTTCCCTCCAGGTTCGTTGGATCACGATATTGTTGAAGGTCAGCTTAACCCAGTCACCATGATGGGCAGCAAAGTCGTATGCAGTCTTAACACCCAGAGACTCCAGCTTGGCAGCATAGCGTCTGCCGATGCCCCACACATCGCCTATCGGATAAAGTTTCAGGGCCTTGATGCGCTTCTCGTCGGAGTCTATCATGCAGCAGTGCCGATAACCCTGATACTTCTTGGCAAAGTGAGAGGCCATCTTTGCCAGCGTCTTATTGGGAGCCAGACCGATGCTGACAGGCATTCCCACATACTGTTTGATCTTTTTGTGTAAGCCCTCACCCCATTTCTTCAGATCCAGATGCTCCATGCCGTCAAGATAGATGAAGCACTCGTCTATCGAATAGCGGAAATAGGCCGGTACCTCCTGACTGATCAGGCTCACGATACGGCCAGTCAGTTCTCCATAAAGTTCATAGTTCGAGGAAAACACGGCAATCTTCTGGTTCGGGAACTGCTCGGCCAATTGGAAATACGGCGTTCCAGCTTTGATACCCATCGCCTTTGCTTCATTGCTACGGGCAACTACACAACCATCGTTATTGCTCAATACCACGATTGGCTGTCCTTCTAAATCAGGCCGGAAAACCTTCTCACATGAACAGTAACAGTTGTCACAGTCTAGGATGCCGTACATCATCAGAACCTCCCTAAAACCTCAATCACCTTTACCCAGTCCGTCTCTGCCTCGAAGCCGAACTTGTCATCAATACCCACGTTGAAGTAGAGTTTCACCTCAAAGTTCTGGAAACTCGTCTTTCCGACTTCCGGGTTCTCGTTTGCATAGTCAAAAAGGATGCCCTCCTCCGCAAAACGGCTCCTGTACATGGCCATCTGCTCATCGTAGCAGCCGCTCCAGAGAATCATGCAGATATCATCACGGCTGGTCATCAACTGCAAGGCCTCACGGGCATAGGGATAGTAGTCAAAGGTTTCCTCATTCTCATAGCAGGCCCGCAGGATCGTGTCATGAATATCCACCACGACATAGATCTTCTCCCAGTTCTTTTCCTTCTTCCGTTTGAAGGCAACCTCAAAAGCTTTTCCTATATCCATGCTACAGCTTTTCAAAAGTTCGAATCAGGTGAATAACCGTTCCCCAAATCTGGAAGTTCTCAGGATCATTGACCTTGAAAACGGGATAGTCTGAGTTGGCAGGAAGCAGTTCGATGTAACCGTCTTTCCTATGTGTCAGATCGAGGAACTTCATCGTGAATCCCCCATCCCACCAAGCCACGACGATAGAGCCGTCATGTGGCTCCACTGCCCTGTCGATAATCACACGGTCACCGTCGAGCAGTCCTGCATCCCTCATCGAGTCACCCTCCACATCGCCATAGAACGAGGCTTCTGGGTGACGGATATAGTCACGGTTGAAATCTAATGTCTCATGCCTATAATCGTCAGCCGGACTGGGAAATCCTGCCTTGATACCCGCATGTTCCAGCTCCAGTTTGGTGTCAAACACACCTTTGATTATCTTAATGTTACCCATAAATCCTAATAATTCTCAAAACATTCCGCAAAGTTAGCGAAAATTCGGCATTTATTGGTAACTTTGTGCACATATTTAATTGAATTTATGAGAAAAGCAAGTTTTATTTTGGCAGCAGCCATGTTGATGGTGTCAGCTGCGGTGATGGCTCAGCAGGCATCAAAGGTGTATCTCACAAGGGAGATTTCACCAGAGTCGTTAGTAAAAATCTACAAGGCACTGGGCGTGGAAGCCAAGGGCCGTGTGGCAGTGAAGATGTCAACAGGCGAAGGTAGCAATCCCAACTACCTGAAACCTGAGCTGGTTAAGAATCTGATATGGGAAGTGGACGGCACCATCGTAGAGTGTAACACTGCCTACAGCAGCGGTGCAGGAAACGAGCAGGATGACCGCAATTCTTCAGCCAACCACTGGAAGGTGATTGAGCGCCACGGTTTTCTGAAGTATTTCCCCGTAGATATCATGGACGAATACGACGAGATACGCATCCCTGTGAAAGACCAGTCGCACATCAAGTACGACATCGTAGGCGGACACATGGCCAACTACGACTTCATGATTGCCCTCAACCACTTCAAGGGGCACCCAATGGGTGGCTACGGTGGTGCGTTGAAGAACCTCTCCATCGGCTGCGCCAGTCAGAACGGCAAGGCTTACATCCACTCGGCTGGCAAGATGGAAAAGTTGGATATGGGCAAGCTGTGGACACCGGAGTTCATCGGTAATCAGGATGGCTTCCTCGAAAGTATGGCAGCAGCAGCTCAAGCCGTGGTGAACTACTTCAACAAGAAGCAGGGCATTATCTACATCAGTGTGATGAACAACATGTCGATAGACTGTGACTGTGTGGATCATCCAGAACCTGTGAAGCTGGAGGACTATGGCATCCTCGCCTCTACAGACCCCGTAGCCCTCGACCAGGCTTGCATCGACATCATCAACCAGCAGAAGGTGACTGCCAAGAACGACCCCACCGATTTGCTTAAGCGCATTGACAAGCAGCATGGCACACACACTATCGACCATGCCGCCCAGATTGGCCTTGGTTCCAAAAAGTACGAACTGGTAAATCTGGATCTATAAATTTGGAGTGGTTCTTAATATAAGGGAATTGATGAAAATAATAATATCCATAGTATGCCTGATAATGGTCACAATGTCAAGCGCATTGGCACAGCAGGCGAAAGATATAGTAAATTACAAAAGCAATATGAAGAGTTTCAAATCAACTGCGTGGCTGTTGCCACAACCTGTGCTGATTATCGGCACCTATGACAAAGAAGGTAAGCCCAACGCCATGAACGCTGCCTGGGGCGGCCAGTGGGATATGAACGAAATCATCATCTCACTCGGTTCCCATCAGACAACGGACAATCTGGCCGTGAATCCAGAGTTGACAGTAGCTTTTGCAACCGCTGAGACGATGGTAGCCTCTGACTATGTAGGCATTGTCAGCGGCAGAAACACGCCTGACAAGATGGAGAAAACGGGCTGGACTGTTGAAAAGGCTCCTAATGTGAATGCGCCTGTGTTCAAGGAGTTCCCGATGACGCTGGAATGCCGTGTGAAGCAAAAGATAGATGAGAGCGAGACTGGATACTACCTTGTTGCTGAAATCGTCAATATCCTCTGTGATGAGAAGTATCTGGCCGAGGATGGCAAACCCGATGTGGAGAAAATGAAGTTGATTACCTTCGATCCCGTTCACCACACCTATATCCAGCTTGGCAAGACCGTAGGTAAGGCATTCTCTGACGGAAAGCAACTGAAATAGAATATGTACAGCTTAACATACAAGGTAACGACAAGCACCTGCGACAGCGAAGGAAAGCTGAAACTCTATTCCGCTCTCCAGATGATGCAGGACTGTTCAGAGATGTGGATCGACAGCGAGCCGGAAGTCAAGGCCTACTTCCTGCAGCAGAATATGGCGCAACTCTTGGCGACACGCCAGGTCGAGATTATCCGTGTGCCCGACTATAAAGAGGAGTTGACGGTGACGACCTCCGTCTATGGCATGAAACCCATGTTCGGATTCCGCAATACGTTCATCTACGACGCACAGGGAAATCCCTGCTACAAGACATGAAGCATGGGAGCGTTTGTTGACAAAGTGGCAGGAAAGCTGAAGCGTGTGGACGATGCGACCATACAATCAATGAAGCTGGAGCCACAGTTGGAGATGAACTATAAAGACCGCCGTATCATCCTGCCTAAGACGGAAGGTGAAGTGCTGGAGCCTATCAAGGTGCTTCGTGCCGACATCGACTACAACAAGCATCTGAACAATGCCCGCTCGGCATCCCGAAGGGTGACGCTTGCAAGGCAAGAACTATGTCCGTATGGCGATGGAACTGTTGCCAGAGGATTTAATCGTAAACGGCTTACGGGTAGAATATCGGGTTGCCGCTAAGCTTGGTGATTGTCTATCTCCTACTATTTACAAAATAGCTGACGGCATCATCGTTTCCCTTTCTATAGGGAGTGAGGTGAGTGCCATCATTGAGTTTACATAAACTATGCCCAAAGAACGAAACAAGGCAGATGGCTATCGTGAGAAGGCTTACGTTTCGGCTCGTATGCTTTGGTAGAAGTTATATTGTTGCTATTGGTCATCCTTCCTACGTTAGCAATTTACAAGTTTACAAAAGAACATAAAACAGAATCGAAATGAAAGTATTATTATTAAACGGCAGTGCCAACAAGAATGGCAACACTTTTACTGCACTCTCTGAGATTGCCAAGCAACTGAAGAAGAATGGTGTAGAGTCGGAAATCATGCAAATGGGCAACAAGCCTGTACGTGGTTGCATTGCCTGCGGACAGTGTCAGGCGAAGCAATTAGGGCATTGTGTCTTTGATGACGACATCTGCAACCGTATCGTTGAAAAGCTCAATGAGGCCGATGCGCT
>Ga0247609_10002184_pt1 | contig 21188 bp, 13 predicted proteins | sample 172DNAGHGlowgp2_FD_193487 | JGI IMG/M metagenome (GOLD analysis project Ga0247609, IMG submission 193487) | Sheep rumen microbial communities from Palmerston North, Manawatu-Wanganui, New Zealand - 1728 DNA GHGlow gp2 | ecosystem: Host-associated > Mammals > Digestive system > Stomach > Rumen ...
ATACTAAAAATTCTCATTTTTTTGCGTCTTTTCGACACTTTTTTCTGATTTCGAGTGCAAAGTTATAAAAAAATTCTTATATTTGCACGTGATTTCAGTCTTAATTAAAGTGAAAAGTAATGACTGAGTGTGAAAAATGAGTTATAACAAGGCTGAAAAGCCAAGATTGTAAAACGCAGATAGCAATTTTAATATTAAACATTATACATTAAACATTAAATTTTAGTATTATGGGATTTATTAAAGAATTCAAGGAGTTTGCCATGAAGGGCAACGTGATGGACATGGCCGTTGGTGTAATCATCGGTGGTGCTTTTGGTAAAATAGTGTCGAGCTTGGTCGACGATGTACTCATGCCACTCATTGGCAAGATGACGGGTGGTGTCAGCTTTACCGACCTGTTTGTCAATCTGGGCGAGGGCGAATACGAGACGCTGGCTGCTGCCAAGGAGGCTGGTGCCGCCGTTCTAGCTTACGGACAGTTTATCCAGAATATCATTGACTTCCTTATTATCGCGTTCTGTATCTTCCTGATGATCAAGGCTATGAACAAGATGAAGAAGGAAGAGCCCGCTGCTCCCGAGGCTCCTGCCGGACCGACGCAGGAAGAGTTGTTGACTGAGATTCGCGACCTGCTGAAATCAAAGTAGTTCAAGGATCGAAGGCGAAGTAAATCAAGAAAACGCCCTATATTATAATGTAAGGTGGCAAAAAAGTTTGCCACCTTATATTTTTTGCATATCTTTGCAGTCGAAAATCGTTTTTTAGGATAATGAAGACTTTAGATTTCAAGCCGAAGATGTTTTCGGCCATTAAGAATTACAACAAGAAGACGTTCGTTTCCGACCTTATGGCGGGCATCATCGTCGGTATCGTGGCACTGCCGCTGGCCATAGCCTTCGGTATTGCCAGCGGTGTGTCGCCTGAGAAGGGTATCATCACCGCCATCGTGGCCGGACTGGCCGTATCGCTCTTCGGAGGTTCAAAGGTTCAGATTGGCGGTCCTACGGGTGCTTTTATCATCATTGTCTACGGCATCATCCAGCAGTACGGCATGCAGGGATTAACCATCGCCACGCTGATGGCGGGTGTATTCCTCATCCTGTTAGGCGTACTGCGTCTGGGTACCATCATCAAGTACATCCCTTACCCCATTGTGGTGGGATTCACGAGCGGTATCGCTGTCACTATCTTCACAACGCAGGTGAAAGACCTGCTGGGATTGACGATGGACAAAGTACCGAGTGATTTCATAGAGAAGTGGGGTGCCTATATATATAATATAGGTACGATAGACTGGTGGAGTGCTATGGTGGGCATTGTCTCCGTCGCGCTCATCGCTTCGTGGCCCATGCTGGCGCGTAAGTTCCACCTGTCGCCACTGCGCGCACTGCCCGGTTCGCTGGTAGCTATCGTAGTGATGACCGTCGCTGCACTTTTGTTGAAGCAGTATGCTGGCGTGACCAGCATCGAGACCATTGGCGACCGTTTCAGTATCTCGTCGCAACTGCCGGGTGCTGTCGTGCCGGAGCTGACGTGGGAGACAATCAAGGGGCTTGTTGGTCCCGCAGTGACCATTGCCGTGCTAGGCGCTATCGAATCACTCCTTTCGGCTACTGTAGCTGACGGTGTCATTGGCGATCATCACAACTCGAATACCGAGCTCATCGGACAGGGCATCGCCAATATCGCATCGCCCATCTTTGGTGGTATTCCTGCTACGGGAGCCATTGCTCGAACGATGACAAACATCAACAATGGCGGTCGCACGCCTGTTGCCGGCATCGTCCACGCCGTCGTGCTGCTCATTATCTTCCTGTTCCTCATGCCTCTGGCGCAGTACATCCCGATGGCTTGTCTGGCCGGTGTGCTGGTCGTTGTGGCTTACGGCATGAGCGGCTGGCGTTCGTTCTTGGCCATGACGAAGCGCAATCCGAAGAGCGACGTCACCGTATTGCTGATGACATTCTTCCTGACCATCATCTTCGACCTCACCATTGCCATCGAGTTTGGACTCATCTGTGCTTGTCTGCTCTTTATGCGACGTATGGCTGAGACCACCGAGGTACACGCTATTCTCGACGAGATCAATCTGAATGAGGATGCCGAGATGAAGGCGGGCAATCTGGAGCACCTGACCATTCCCGAGGATGTTGAGGTGTACGAAATCAATGGTCCGTACTTCTTCGGGGCCGGCACGCGCTTCGAGGACTTCATGGCACGCTGGGGTCATCACCCGAAGGTGCGTATTATCCGTATGCGCAAAGTGCCATTCATCGACTCGACGGGCCTGCACAACCTCGAGAACATGTGCCGCATGTGCCAGAAGGAGGGTACGACTATCGTGCTGTCGGGTGTCACGCCGAAGGTAGACGCCGTGCTGCGACGCAATAACTTCGACAAGCTGTTGGGCGAGGCGAATATCACAAGCCACATCGATCTCGCACTTGCTCGTGCCAGGGAAATTACCGGCGCAGAGCGATAGTACAATTATGATACTGCGGATTTCCCGTCACATCCTCGACAACACGGAGGAACGGTGGGAAATTCACGCTTTCCTGCTCAGCCACGCCCTTTGTCTCAAGCAACACGAGGTTGTCGACGGGCTCATGGAACGCATCGATTTGGAAGTACTGCCCACGCCAAATGAAGCTGCGACGCGTCTTGCGGATGGTGGCACGATAGGGATCGGCCTGCTGCAATAGCGACTCGTATAGCGCGTTCGTCACCTGTCGCTCCGTCTCCAGCACTTCAGTGGGCGAGATGCGCTTCCTTGTTTTATGGACGTTTACCACTTCGCTGCCCCAGTCGCGTCGACGCAGGCGGATTTCGCAGTCAGGGTCGGCCACGAGGTAGGTCTGCGTAATTTCACTCTCGATGCACTCAGGCAGCTCGCCAACCACCTCGACGATGTATGTACGCTCGTCCTCAATGGGCTGTGGAATCTCGAGTACGTTCGAGATTTCCTTCAGTACGCGCCCGATCTTTGTGTCAAAGTTGTTGTGGTTGTTGATAACGCGCAGATGGGGATGACCAATCCATGCACGGTTCACTTTCTTGTCCAGGTCGCGGGCCAGTCGCAGCCCTTCCTCGTTGGCTTGCTCGTAGCGCGTCGAGTTCGTTGCCGTCGTGTAGTACTCCTCAGCACCGTCGGCAGCACTCACCAGATGCAGCACAGCATCGTAGCGCTTGCGCAATTCGTTGGGTGATGTGCCGCACTTCGCGCACAACTCTGCCCACATCTCTGGCTCGATGTACGCCGAAATGTCCATCGTACCGCGGTCGCACACCACGAACGTCGGTTTCGTACACGTTTCGGCCAACCGCAAAAAGGAATCCTCTAGTGCCAGTTGCGACCGCAGGATGGCCAGCTCGCCCTCGTAGTACAGCTCGCGGTTCGGCGTTAGATAGCTCCAACCGCCCTGGCTATACAGTGTCGGCACCTCGGGCACCGTGAATACCTTGAACCCGAGGTTCGAGAAATGTTCAACTATTCTCACTAGCGCCGTGGTCTTCCCCGCACACGGACCGCCCGTCAATACTATTCGCTTGATATCTTTCATCGTTGTCTCAGGTTTAATTATACTTCTTTTTTTACTGCGTGATGATTTTGTGGACAGTACCCGACTCGTCGCGGACGATGGTAACGGGGCCGAAGCGGTAAAGCTGTTCGACGCTGGAGGCGAGCGTCGACGCGTTGACGGCCGTCGGGTCCATCATGACCTCAAACGAGGCCAGAGCGCCAGTGACAGCCATGTTGGTGATGGGTTTCGACATTAACTTGGTACCATCAAGATTAGGGTTGTTCAGCGTGGCGGCCGGCGTTGACGTGTTGGTCAGTTCGTTGTTATCGCAGTAGGGATAGCCCCAACCGGCTTCGTCGCCTTTGTTGTTGGCGCGGAAAATAGTGTAGCGTTTGTTGCTGCCGGCATTGGGCCATTGCGTCACGCTGGTCCATACTGAGGGGTCGAAGTCGACGTGGAATACGACGATGCCGCTGCCTGGTAACAACTCGTCCCAGCCGTGTTGCTGGCGATTTTCAATAATGTAGTATTCGTTTTTGCACCCATCGTTACATAACAAATAGGCCCGCCCCTCGTCCGACAGCGACGGCAGGTCTGTGACGGTCGCGGCCTCAGTGAGTTCCTTAGGTGTCAACCAGTCCATCAGCCATCGCTCGTGGGCGGAATAGCCACAGGGACGGAAGCCGTTGCCATTGTAGTTACCGTAATCCATGAGATCCCAGTAGCCGACAATCTTCGTACTGCCGTAGTAGAAATCGGGGAATCCGAAGCAGTGGCTGTACTCGTGGCATAACGTGCCGAAAGTACTCCATGTCTCGTGGCTAGCCAGTTCCTGTACAGCACAGTAACAGTCCACGAGATACGTGTGTCCCTCGCTGTCAGTAACGACACGGGGCTGGCAGTATTGCTGTGCCACGGGGGCAACATGTTCACTTAGCCACCACTGGTGTGGCCAAATGGCATCATAGCCCCCACCAAAACCGCCATAGCTACTGCCCTTGCCAGCATAGATGATAATCATTTGGTTGACGTAACCATCGCCGTTCCAGTCATAAAGACCCCACGCGATATCTCGTTTCAGCAGGGAATCGACGATGTCCTCCACAAGGAATTGCGAGTTCTCGTCGTCCGTTACCGTGCTGCGATACTTCACAAGACTGTCAACGACGACGTATTGCAGGTCGAAGACGGGGCGGAACGCGTCGTAGCTTTGCGCAACAAAATAGTCGCGAACGGAGCCGAAATAGGGTGCCTCGCTGAGATTCTCCGTATTGAAAATCATGTCCCAATCTTCCATGGTCTGCACCTCGTCGCCCACGAATGACCTGTCGGCAAAGGCGGCAAGCACCACCAACTGATGGAGGTCGCCCTTGTAGAAATCACCACCCGGCGTCCGTTCTGCAACAGCCCCGCGAGTAAATGCCCTCGGCGTTCCCCGTCGACAGCCCTGCCGCAAAACAGGTTCTTCTGCCATTGCCGTCAGCGTGACGAGCAACAGCAGAAGAATAGAGAATTTATAACGGTATTCCGACATATCGGTATTTCGTAATAACGATATTCCGACATTACTTCTTGGGACACCAGGGCTTGAGCGTCTTGAAGAAGTCATTACCCTTGTCATCGACGAGGATGAAGGCGGGGAAGTCCTCGACATCGATCTTCCACACGGCTTCCATGCCCAGTTCGGGATACTCGACGCACTCGATGCTCTTGATACTGCTCTGGGAGAGAACGGCAGCCACACCGCCGATACTTCCGAGATAGAAACCACCATACTTCTTACATGCCTCGGTGACCACGTCGCTACGGTTACCCTTGGCTATCATCACAAGCGAAGCACCGTTAGCTTGGAACTCATCGACGTAAGGATCCATACGATTGGCAGTAGTGGGTCCCATCGAGCCACAAGGATAGCCCTCTGGTGTCTTGGCAGGACCGGCATAGAGTACGGGATACTTTTTGAAGTAGTCAGGCAATCCCTCGCCTGCATCAAGACGGGCCTTCAGTTTGGCATGGGCGATATCACGAGCCACAATAATCGTACCCTTCAAGTTCACACGAGTAGAAACTGGATACTTCGACAGTTCCTTGCGAACAGCGTCGATACCCCCGTTCAGGTCGATGGTAATGGTATTGGCACCCTCACCGGCCTTGGCATATTCAGCGGGAATGAGCTCAGATGGGTTCGAATCCATCTTCTCCAACCAAATACCGTCGGCATTGATCTTCGCCTTGATGTTTCTGTCGGCAGAGCAACTTACGCCCATTCCAATCGGGCAGCTGGCACCGTGACGCGGCAGACGAATGACACGGATGTCGTGAGCCAAATACTTACCACCGAACTGGGCACCCAGTCCAATCTTGTGGGCCTCCTTGAGGAGTTTCTCCTCGAGGTCAACATCACGGAAGGCACGACCCGTTTCATCACCTGTTGTGGGCAGACCATCATAGAACTTGATAGAAGCCAACTTCACGGTGAGCAGGTTCTTCTCAGCAGAAGTACCGCCAATCACAAAGGCAATGTGGTAAGGCGGACAAGCGGCTGTACCCAGCGACTTCATTTTTTCCACGAGGAACGGAATAAGCGTACCCTCATTCTGGATAGTAGCCTTGGTCATCGGATAGAAATAAGTTTTGTTGGCCGAGCCGCCACCCTTGGCCACCATCACGAACTTATACTCAGCACCCTCAGTGGCCTCGATGTCAATCTGGGCTGGAAGATTGCAACGGGTATTCACCTCGTCGTACATATTCAGCGGTGCATTCTGCGAATAGCGCAGATTGTCCTGTGTGAAGGTATTGAAAACACCAAGGCTCAGCGCCTCTTCATCCTCAAAACCTGTCCAGATCTGCTGTCCCTTCTCACCGTGGATAATAGCAGTACCTGTGTCCTGACAGAACGGTAGGATGCCACGTGCAGCCACCTCGGCATTGCGCAGGAACTGCAGGGCGACGTACTTGTCGTTCTCTGATGCCTCGGGGTCATTGAGAATCCTTGCCACTTGTAGGTTATGTTCGCGACGCAACATGAACTCCACATCGTGGAAAGCCTGCTGTGCCAAGAGCGTCAAGGCCTCTTTTGAGACCTTTACGATCTGCTTTCCTTCAAACTCGGCGGTAGTCACGCCTTCCTTACTCAACAGACGATACTCTGTCTTGTCCTTGCCCACTTGAAACATCGGGGCGTACTTGAATTCAACTGTCTTTGCCATAAATACATTTGTTTAATTATTGGTACTTTTACCCTTTTACTTTTTAACCTTTACCCTTTAATCAGTATCCAAAGATTTCTTTTGTCGTCAGGCGCTTGATGGGGCCGAGCTGCTCCAAGGCCTTCACGTCGAGTTCCTTCTCATCACCGAGGATAATGTAACGGTATTGCTTATTGGACATCATTTGTTTCTCGAAGTCAACGATGTCCTGAAGCTTCAGACCGGGCAGCGCGTTGTAAACCTTCTCGCTGATGTCGTAGTCGATACCCCTGCGCTTGGCAATGAGATAGTCGCTAATGACGCCGAATTTCGTGACGCGCTGACTGGCAAGCTGTTTCGTAACAGCATCCTTCGCAATCTGGAAGGCTGTCTCGCTGGCAGGCATCTCGTTCAGGATGACATTGAACTGACTGACAGCATCCACCATCTTGTCGTTCTGGGTGATGATGTAAGTCTGGTAGAACTCCTTTTCGCCCTTCTTGGACGGCGTGATGTAATAGGCTGCAGCACTGTAGGCCAGACCACGGGCCTCACGCATTTCCTGGAAGACGATACCATTCATGCCGCCGCCGTAATACTCGTTGAAGAGGTCTACAACAGCCTCCTGCACAGGATTCCAGTCACGGCCCTCGTTGTGATACATGGCCAAATAGATGTTCTTGGCATCATAGGGTGCAATCAGCACTTCGTTCGTCGTTGCCTGCTCACGGACATAAGGTTTACCCTTCGGCACGTCAGCCAGTTTCTTGGCAGTTTTATGGGTATTGCCTAACATTTTCGAGAGTTCGTCGGGAGTCAGCTTGCCATAATAAAGAACGGTATGCTTCATGTTCGACAGATTGGCCAACAAGTCCAGCAGTTGCTGGGGATTAGCCTGACGGAGCTGGTCGGCGGTCATCACGTCGCGATTGGAATTATGAGGACCATAAGTAGCGTAGTTTATCAGATAGCTGAAATTGGTACGTTGGTCTTTCTTGGCGTCGTCGCGGGCTTTCAGCACCAAATCCACATACTGTTCGTACGATGCTTTGTCAGCCTTTGCATGATGCAACACTTCCTCCAACAGTTTCAGCGCCTTGGGCATCTGCGACTGAAGGCCGGAAAGCGAGATGTTCAGATTATCGGGATTGACGTTCACCGAATAACTGCAAGCCATCTTGTAGAACTGCTGCTTGATCTGCGCTAAAGTGTATTTGTCAGTTCCCACATAGTCGAGATAGTCGGCAGCAATATCGTAACGGTTATCGTCCTGTTGCCCGAACTCATAGCGGAATACGAGATGGAAGAGATCGTTATCGGTATTCTGTTTATAGACAAGGGGCAAATCCTTATTCACAGCGCCGAGGGTAAGGTCCTTGCTATAATCAACGAACTTCGGCAGGATGGGCTCCACCTTGCTATTCTGGATGTCCTTCACAAACTGACTCATCAGATCGCGATTGGCAGGGATGGGCGTGATGACAGGTTTGTCAATCTTCTTTTGAAGGGTATCAGTACCCTGCTTCTTAAAGACGGTGGCATAGCCGTCGGTGAAGAAACGGTTGGCAAAGGCCACAATCTCCGCCTTGGTCATCTTCGCAATACGGTCCATACGATGCGTTTGCTGCTCCCATGTTGTACCGTCGATGAACGAATTCATCATCTGACGCACACGCCACATGTTATTGTCGAGGGAACGCTGACGCTGCAGTTCCATGTTGTTCACGATACTCGGTAATAGGTCATCAGAGAAACGTCCCTTCTTCAGATTCTCCACCTCGCCCAACATCAAGGCACGAACTTCCTCCAACGACTGCTCGGGTTTCGGCATGCCGATGAGCAGGAAAGAGGAATAGTCCTGCAGATCCTGCAGATAGGCCTGCGCACTCTGAATCTTCATCTGCTGGTTCAGGTTGATATCAATCAGTCCAGCCTTGCCGTTCATAAACATCGAACTGATGACGCTCAACGTATCGCACTGGGCATCGGAAGCCTTCTTGCCAAGCCAACCTACAATGACCTCCTCGGCCTGCTGTCCTATAACGGAGGTATCCTTCGGTGCCGTCAACGGCTTCTGCTCCGGGAATACTGGCTGCGGTACCGTTGCTAGCTGTTTTCCGCTGGCATCTGTTGCCGGTTTCCATAGTCCAAAGTAGCGGTCTATGATGACAATGACCTTCTCGGGATCGAAATCGCCAGCCATACAGATAGCCACATTGTTAGGCACATACCACTTATTGAAATAATTCTTGATATTGGTTATCGAGGGGTTCTTCAAGTGCTCCTGCGTGCCGATAGTGGTCTGAGTGCCATAAGGGTGAGTGGGCGTCAGCAATTTGCCCAGCGCACTCCATACCTTGTCGCCGTCATCGGTCAGATAGAGGTTATACTCCTCGTAGACGGCCTCCAGTTCAGTATGGAAACCGCGAATCACCATGTGCTGGAAACGGTCACTCTGAATCTTTGCCCAGTTCTCAACCTCGTTCGACGGGATATCCTCCGTATAGCACGTCACATCGTTCGACGTGAAGGCGTTGGTACCTTCTGCACCGATGGCAGCCATCAGCTTGTCATACTCATTGGGAATGAAGTACTGGGCAGCAATCTGCGACACGGAGTCAATCTCGTGATAGGCCTGCTTGCGCGCTTCGGGATCTGTCAGTTTGCGGTAGGCCTCGTAACGCTGCTCTATTTCGTCGAGCAATGGAGCCTCAGCAGTAGGATTGATGGTGCCAAACTGCTTGGTACCTTTAAACATCAGGTGCTCCAAATAGTGAGCCAGACCCGTTGTCTCTGCAGGGTCATTTTTCGAACCCGTCCGCACTGCAATATAGGTTTGAATCCTCGGTTTCTCTGCATTCACCGAGAGATACACTTTCAATCCGTTATCTAACGTGTAGATACGGGTTTTTGTCAAATCCCCATCTACTGTTTCATACTTGTAGTCCTTGGCCTGTGCGTTCATCCCGAGCGCAATGAGGCATCCTGTCAGAATGAGTTTGAGTTTCATAAATTCGTGTAATTCGTATAATTCGTTGTTAAAAATCAGTCTTCGTAGTCAATTTCGTGGTCGAGCTTCGAGATGAAATCATCGTAGACTTCCTGTTCCACATCACCCATGTCGAATTCCTTTTGGGCATCCTTGCGGATTTCGGCAATCCACGCACGGCGAGCCTTCACGTAGTCCTCGCGAATACGCTGCATCGTCGGCTCTGTCAGCTCGTCGACACCGTAGTAGTCGAGGATGAGTTTGTACGTCCACACCCACTGGTATTTACGGTAGTTCGCGTCGATATCGTAGAAGCGCTGCAACACGTCCTGAATACTCTCAATGCTGCCACTCTTGATATCATCAATGAGTCGCTGTTCCTCACTGGCGGGCAACAGCAGACCGCTGAGGTCTATCCATTCACCCTCTCCCACAGTACTTTCTGGCTTACCCAAGAAGCCGCCCTTGACGGCACGTTTCAACACGGCACCCATATAGATGCGTAGGGCGATGTCGTAATACTTGATACCCTTCTTTAGCGACGAGGCATTGATGATATACTCTTGGAAGTTGTAGCTCGACACATTCTTACCACCGGCCTGGCGCAGGTTCTCCAGTATCTTCTTACCCTGCACGATTTCGCCTACGGTAAACGGCGACAGCCAGTCGAAGTTGATGACACTCTTGCGGCACGAGGCAGCACGCTTGTCGCGCTTCGGCCACTTTTTGATATCACGATACAGACCGACAGTGGTGATATTACGTCCAGGTACGATATACATCGTCTCACCGTATGCCAACAGGTAGGCAAACGGCAGGCACCGCATGTCGGGGTGGTTCATCAACTTACCGAAACAGACACTGAAGGCACCGATTTTTGCAGGCATCAGCACGTAGGCTCCCGAGGCTGTCTTCGTACCGCGCTCCAACGTTCCGTAGTGCAACGGTCCCATCTTGTAGGCGTGGTTCGAGAAGTTGGTGTTCGAACCGGCATTATAGAACGAGAACTCACCGCCAATCAACAGTGAACTCTTATGGTGAGACGCCGAGAACGGTCCGCAGAAGGCGGCACACGCCTCACCGTTGGCCATAAACGAATTGGCGAAGAACACGCTGGCCTCGGCCGTAAATCCATTAGTAATCTGGCAGGCTTCACCTACGAAGCAGTCCTGCATCTTCACGGAGTTGGTAATCGAACAGCCGTTCGAGATAATCGAGTTCTCGCAAATCACGCCTGTGCCGATATATACCGATGCGTCAGCCGACGACAGGATGGTACAGTCCGAAAGACGTGCGGCACCGTTGATTTCGCAGTCGTCCTTTACCACCGTATTTGTAATCTCTTTCGAATTGATAATCTTCACACCGTTGCCCAGTGTACCGCGTTCAGGCCGCGAGAAGCGTATCTCCTCGTTGATGAGTCGGATGATGCTGTCCTTCAACTGCTTGTCGTTGAAGTGCTTCACCATGAATGCAGCCAACTGTGAGTTCAGGTCGTGGAACAGCATTACATTGCCGTCACCCATCTCGTTCAACACACTCACCAAATGGCCTTCGCCGAACGTTGCGCCCTCGGTAGTTTCCATTGTCGAAACGTTCGATATGTAGCAGTCGTCACCGATGTTGTAGTTGTTGATGAAGTTGCCGATTTTCTCTATCAGACAGTTGTCGCCCACAGTGACGTTTCGCAACGTGGCGTCGTTGATACCTGCATGTTTCGTAAAACCCTTGGTCACCTCCACCTGCTTCTCGAACACACCCAGACGGATGTCGCCGTAAAATATCACTCGGTGGAAGCCGTATGGTGAAAAGTCCTCAGCGACCTTCACGTTGTCCCAACTCTCAGCCCAACAGCTGTTATTCTCTAAGACGTTAATCTCGTCCTGTGTCAAGTTTCTGTAATCTCTCATAATCATTATTGTATTGGTTCAAAATTATCTTCAATATTATAGAGGAAATCGTTATAAGGATATTTCTGCACGTGCAACTCGCGTACCTTTTTATATAGTACCTCGCGCAACTCGTCAATATTCTCTTTGTTCTTCGCTGAAATAAACAGCGGTTCAACAACATACCTCTCACCGCTCACCTCTGAGCTCTCACCTCTGGCTTTCGCCATCCAAGTCTTCTTTAACTCCTCCAGTGAGATGTTTTCTCGCGTCGGCTCTGTCAGGTCGTCCTCGTCCTGCGGCGTCCATGTATAGGCGTCTATCTTGTTGAACACCAGCATCGACGGTTTTTCCGCACAGCCTAAGTCGGCCAACGTCTTTTCCACCACGTTGATTTGTTCCTCGAAGTCGGGGTGTGAGATATCCACCACGTGCACCAAAAGGTCAGCCTCGCGCACCTCGTCCAGCGTCGACTTAAACGAGTCTACAAGGTCGGTGGGCAGCTTGCGGATAAATCCTACGGTGTCGGCCAGCAAAAACGGCAGATTGTCTATTACCATCTTCCTCACCGTCGTGTCCAGCGTCGCAAACAGCTTGTTCTCGGCAAACACGTCGCTCTTCGCCAGCAGGTTCATCATCGTCGATTTACCCACGTTCGTATAGCCCACCAATGCTACGCGAATCAGTCGTCCGCGATTCTTCCTTTGCGTGGTCTTCTGCTTGTCAATTTCCACTAGACGCTCCTTCAATAGCGAGATACGCTGACGGATGATGCGCTGGTCCATCTCCAACTGCGTCTCACCAGGGCCGCGAAGACCTACGGAACCCTTGCCGCCACCAGAACCGGAACCGCCGCCCTGTCGTTCCAAGTGTGTCCATAGACGTTGCAGACGGGGCAACATATAACGGTACTGCGCCAGCTCCACCTGCGTCTTAGCCTCGGCAGTCTGAGCGCGCATGGCAAAGATGTCGAGAATCAACGACGTTCTGTCCAGTATCTTCACCTTTAGTTCATTCTCAATATTACGAATCTGCTTGGCGCTCAGCTCGTCGTCGAAGATAACCATTCCCACGGGCTGTGGTGCCGTACTGCCATCCTCGGTTTCAGGCTGTCCGGCATCCATCCAGTCGTAATAGGCATCCTCCTGCTGTTTGATATATTGCTTAATTTCTTCGAGCTTACCCTTGCCGACATACGTCACCTGACTGGGTCCCTGCACCTTCTGCGTAAAGCGCTTCACGGTGACAGCCCCAGCGGTATCGGCCAGAAATTCCAGCTCGTCCAGATATTCTTTCGTCTTAGCCTCGTCCTGCTGTTGCGTAATAAGTCCCACCAGCACGGCAGTCTCAGCCTTCGCCTCCGAAATGACAAATTCCTTCATCTATTATTTTTTCTCTTGCTTCTTGTCTTTTGCTCCACGTTCCTTGCTCCTCGCCCCTTGCTCTTTGTCTCCACTCTTTCTGACCAAGACGAAACCAGCACCGACGCCCTTCAAGGTCTTCGTCAGCTTGAGCAGCGCATGGTTGGTCTTGCTGTCAGACATGGCTCCCACCGTCTGCAACAGACCCAATACGCGCGAAACATCGACGACTGCCGTCAGCGTATCGTTCACCATGTGTGTAGTCATGTCGGCTGTCTGCACGTTGTCGATACCCAACAACAGCTTGTCGCCGCCAACCATCCACACACCCTGCTTCTTTCTGCCTGCCAGCGAACGGACGAACGTGCCGTCCTTACAGAAGGTGAAGATGGTATTCTCCGCTGTCACATTCGCGCGCTCAAAATACTCTTTGAGCATCCGTTCCAACTTGTCGTCAACCATGTTGCCGGCAGCTTTCGCCAGGAAATTCCCGCTGGTTATTATCACGGCAGGCTCCAAAAACGTCCACGTGCCAATCATCTGCGCTGCCTCGGCCGACTTCTTGGCGAAGGCACCCTTCACGGTGTTGATAGCCTCCTTCACGCTACTGGAATGTAACCCGGCCTTTACGCTGTCAGTAATTTCCCCGACAGTCTGCGCCCCGGCAGTCATTCCGCCCACCAGCGCCATCAATATCAACACTATTTTCTTCATCATTTCATCATATTATTTTTCAACAATTCTACATTTTTTCAACTTAACGCTGCGAAGTTACGAAAAAAAGAGCAAAAAAACAAAAGAAAACGCGTATTTCTTTAAAATTTCCTGCAACTGTCATTCCTCGGCCAAAAGAGTCTGCTTCTATATGATGGCTGACAGGGCGTTTGCCCGAGAGTTTCTGTTCTTTATGGTCTAATGACAAAATGTGGCAAAAAATTTGCGTGTTTGCTGAGAATTTGCTATCTTTGCAACGACTATTCAATTAGACTATGATCAACGAGGGAAGGTGGGGCATCTTGTATTGCCCCAAGGGACGCGGTTCGAAGCAGCGCGAGAAGCTCCAGCGAGTGCTGGACGAACGGCAGGTGCAGTACGACTTTGTGCAGAGCGAGTCGGCTGACAGTGTGGAGCGTCTGATGACGATGCTCATCCATAACGGCTATAAAACGATTGTCATCGTGGGTGGCGACTCGGCACTGAACGATGCCGTGAACTGCCTGATGCAGGAGGAGCAGCAGGTGCGCAGCGAGATTGCGCTGGGCGTGATTCCGAACGGTGTGATGAACGACTTTGCGCGCTACTGGGGCTTCAGCGAGGGTAACGTGGAACAGACGGTGGACTGGCTGAAGGCACACCGCGTGAGGACGATAGACCTGGGGTGTGTGCGTTACGAGAACAAAAAGGGCGAACGGTGTCACCGCTACTTTCTGAACTGCGTGAACGTGGGACTGATAGCCGACGTGATGAACCTGCGCAGGCAGACGCGCTCGCTGCTGGGTTCGCGGATGCTGGCGTTCGTCGTGTCGATATTCCTGATGATATTCCACCGCATGGAGTATAAGATGCGTGTGAGGGTTAATTCGGACGTGGTCGACCGCAAGGTGATGACGATGTGCGTGGGTAGCGGACCAGGTTACGGCCAGACGCCGAGTGCGGTGCCGTATAACGGTATGCTCGATGTGTCGTTGGTCTATCATACTGAGTTGCTGCAAGTGTTTGCCGGTCTGTGGTTGTTGATTACGAATCGTTTCCTGAATCACAAGAGTGTGCACCCCTACCGCACGCGAGAAGTGAAGGTTGAGGAGGCGAAGCACGCGCTGGTGGGTGTGGACGGAAGACTGCTGGGCGTGCCGATAGGTGCGTACATGATAACGATAGAACAGGAGGTCATCAACTTCCTGATTCCCGACTAAAGAAAGCACGGATTTTCGGATTATTCGACGTGATTAAGTCATCTACGTGTTAACAAATCATAAAGTTCAAACTTCAAAGTTCAAAGTTCAAAGAAAAATTCGTAACTTTGGAGAAATTTAGAGATTCCTAAAACAAAGCAGAATAAAAAACAAACAAAAAGGGACCTATGAGTTATTTACGATTCGAAAAAGCGGTAATGACCAACTTGGAGGAGTCGCTCCGTCGTGAATTGCTTCGGACAAACCGTTCAGGCGCCTACAGTGCATCGACGCTGGTGGACTGTAACACGCGCAAATATCACGGTTTGCTCGTTGTTCCTGTACCCCAGCTTGACGACGACAACCATGTGTTGCTCTCGTCGCTTGACTGTACAGTCATTCAGCACGGTGCCGAGTTTAACCTCGGACTCCACAAGTATTCGGGCAACAACTTCAGCCCCAAGGGTCATAAGTACATCCGCGAGTTTAGTTGTGATGTAGTGCCTACCACGATTTACCGCGTGGGTGGTGTAGTATTGAAGAAGGAAGTGGTGTTCCAGCATTATGAGGACAGAATCCTCATACGTTATACGCTGGAGGATGCTCATTCGGCCACCACGCTGCGGTTCCGTCCGTTCCTCGCCTTCCGCTCGGTGCGTCAGTTCACGCATGAGAACGCAACGGCTTCGCGCGAATACCATCCTGTGGAAAATGGCATCAAGACGTGTATGTATGCCGGCTATCCCGACCTCTTCATGCAGTTCTCGAAGAAGAACGAATTTGTGTTCATGCCCGACTGGTATCGCGGCGTGGAATATCCGAAGGAGCAGGAGCGCGGCTATGCGTCGAACGAGGACCTGTATGTGCCTGGCTACTTCGAGATGAGCATCAAGAAGGGCGAGAGCATCGTGTTTGCCGGGTCTACGTCGGCAGCGAAGCCTTCTACGCTGAAAAAGATGTTTGACGAGGAAGTGGACGACCGTGTACCTCGCGACAATTTCTATCACTGTCTGGTGACGGCTGCCCATCAGTTCCACTTCCGCGATCGCCGCAGTGGCACTATGGAGAAGATTGACAAGAAGGACGAGCGTTACCTGCTGGCAGGCTATCCTTGGTTTAAGGCTCGTGCGCGTGATACGTTTATCGCTTTGCCTGGTCTGACGCTTGCCATCGGTGAGGTAGACTATTTCGAGATGGTGATGAAGACCTCGGAGAAGGCCCTTCGCGAGTTTATGGCCGACAAGCCCATCTCCGGCAAGATATACGAGATTGAGCATCCCGACGTGCCGCTGTGGGCCATCTGGGCTATCCAGCAGTATGTCAAGGAAGTCGGCAAGGAACTTGGCTACAAGATGTACGCCAAACTGGTGAAGGACATTGTGAAATATATTCTCGCTAGCGGTCATCCTAATCTACGACTGGACGACAACGGGCTGCTGTATGCCAACGGACGCGACAAGGCCATCACGTGGATGAACTCTACGGCCAATGGCCGTCCCGTCGTTCCGCGCTCGGGATATATCGTCGAATTCAACGCCCTGTGGTATAACGCGCTGAAGTTCTGCGCATCGCTGGAGGCAGAGTTCGGTGACAAGAAGTTTGCCGACAAGTTGGAGAAGCAGGCCGAAGTGTGCAAGACGTCGTTTATCGACACCTTCATGAACGAGTACGGCTATCTGCTCGACTATGTGGACGGTCCGATGATGGACTGGAGTGTTCGCCCGAACATGATATTCCCCGTGGCCTTCGACTATTCGCCACTCAGTCAGGATCAGAAGAAGAGCGTATTAGATATATGTACGCGCGAGCTGTTAACACCGAAGGGTCTGCGCTCGCTGTCACCCAAGAGCGGCGGCTACAATCCGATGTATGTCGGTCCACAGACGCAGCGCGACTATGCCTACCATCAGGGTACGGCATGGCCTTGGTTGGGCGGTTTCTACATGGAAGCCAGCCTGAAACTCTATAAGCGCACCCGCCTCTCGTTCATCGAGCGCCAGATGGTGGGCTATGAGGAAGAGATGGACTACCACGCACTGGGAACCATCAGCGAACTGTTCGACGGCAACCCGCCTTTCCACGGCCGCGGTGCAATGGCTTTCGCCATGAACGTCGCTGAAATCCTGCGTGCGCTGAAGTTGCTCGAGAAGTATACATATCAAAAATAAATAAGGAGGACACGATATGAAAGTACTAATGTTTGGATGGGAGTATCCTCCTCACGTATTCGGTGGATTAGCCACCGCCAACTATGGTATCTCACAGGGTCTGCACGCCCAAGGCGATATGGACATCACGCTGTGTCTGCCGCATCCCTTCGGTGATGAAGACCGTTCGGCCTGTAACCTTGTGGCCATGAATGCTGTACCGATTGCCTGGCGCGACGTGTCGCCCGACTACGTTCGCGAGCGTGTGGGCGACATCATGGATCCCGACCTCTATTTCCGTCTGCGCGACCACCTGTATGCCGACTTCAACTACATGCACGTCAACGACTTGGGTGCGATGGAGTTTGCGGGCGGCTATCCGGGCAATCTGCATGAGGAAATCAACAACTACTCGATTATTGCCGGCGTCGTGGCCCGCACATTGGAGTATGACATCATCCATGCCCACGACTGGCTGACCTATCCTGCTGGCATCCATGCCAAGCAGGTGAGCGGCAAGCCCCTGTGCATCCACGTCCACGCTACTGACTTTGACCGCTCGCGTGGTAAGGTGAACCCCACGGTTTACTCTATCGAGAAGAACGGTATGGACAATGCCGACTGCATCATGTGTGTATCGGAACTGACGCGCCAGACGGTCATCAACCAGTATCATCAGGATCCGCGCAAGTGTTACACCGTGCATAATGCCGTGTATCCGCTACCTGACGAGTATCAGGCCATTCCGCGTCCCGACCATACTGGCAAGGACAAGGTGGTGACGTTCCTCGGACGTATCACCATGCAGAAGGGGCCCGAATACTTCGTCGAGGCTGCTAACATGGTCATTCGCCGTACTCGCAACGTGCGTTTCTGTATGGCTGGTTCGGGCGACATGATGGACGCCATGATACATCTCGCTGCCGAGCGTGGCATTGCCGACAGGTTCCACTTCCCGGGATTTATGCGCGGCAAGCAGGTGTACGAATGCCTGAAGGATTCTGACGTTTACGTGATGCCTTCCGTCTCGGAGCCGTTCGGTATCTCTCCGTTGGAGGCTATGCAGTGCGGTACGCCGTCCATCATCTCCAAGCAGTCTGGATGTGCTGAGATTCTGACCAACTGTATCAAGGTGGACTATTGGGACATTCACGCGCTGGCTGATGCCATCTACTCCATCTGCGCCAACGAGTCGCTCTTCAAGTACCTCAAGGAGGAGGGTAAGAACGAGGTTGACCAGATTACTTGGGAGAAGGTCGGTGCCTGGATTGCAACACTCTACAAGAGAACTCTTGGTTGGGAGGCTTAACCCCCATCCGTAATAACGTAATAACGAAATAACGTAATAACGTAATAACGATAAAAAATTATGAAAACAATTTGTTTATATTTCGAGATACATCAGATTATTCATCTGAAGCGCTACCGTTTCTTCGATATCGGTACCGATCATTATTACTATGATGACTACGAGAACGAGCGTAGCATCACCGATATTGCCAACCGAAGCTACATGCCTGCCCTGACCGCTATCGGCGATATGATTAAGGAGCATGGCGACTACTTCAAAGTGGCATTCTCGCTGTCGGGAACAGGTATTGAACAGCTGGAGTTCCATGCTCCGCAGGTTATTGCCAAGTTGCAGGAGTTGAATCAGACCGGTTGCGTAGAGTTCCTAGCTGAACCTTACTCTCACGGCCTGAGTTCACTGGCCAACGAGGAGACCTTTGCCCTCGACGTGAAGAAGCAGTGTGCCAAGATTGAGGAACTGTTTGGCAAGAAGCCTACCGTAGCCCGCAACTCATCGCTCATCTACTCTGACGACATCGGCGGACAGATTGCCGCTATGGGGTTCAAGGGTATGTTGACCGAGGGTGCCAAGCACGTGCTCGGCTGGAAGTCGCCCCACTATGTCTACAACTGTAACATCGCTCCGAACCTGAAGCTATTGCTGCGCGACGTAGAGTTGTCAGACGATATCTCGCTGCGTTTCAACAATGCCGACTGGGAGGGTTATCCCTTGTTTGCCGATGCCTATATCGACCGTATTGCCCGCTTCCCCGAAGAGGAACAGATTATCAACATCTTCATGGAACTCTCGGCTCTGGGTATCGCACAGCCGCTGAGCTCAAATATCCTCGAATTCCTGAAGGCACTGCCCGCATGTGCCAAAGAGAAGGGTATCACCTTTGCTACGCCTACCGAGATATGCATGAAGACGAAGAGCGTGGGTGCTATCGACGTGCCCGACACGCTGTCGTGGGTCGACGAAGAGCGCGACTGTTCATGCTGGCTGGGTAACGCCATGCAGCGCGAGGCCTTCCAGAAACTCTACTCTGTGGCTGACCGCCTGCGCATTGCCGACGATCCGCGCATCAATCAGGACTGGGACTATCTGCAGGCTTCCAACAACTTCCGCTTCATGACCACGAAGCCCTCGAACGTAGGACTAGACCGTGGAATCTACAGCGGACCGTTTGACGCCTTCACCAACTACATGAACATCCTCGGCGACTTCATCAACAGAGTGAACGCCCTGTATCCGCAGGAGATTGAGAACGACGAGCTGAACGCCCTGCTCACCACCATCCGCAATCAGGGTGACGAGATTGAGATGAAGGACAAGGAGATTACGCGCCTGAAGGCACGTCTGGAGAAGTTGGAACCCAAGGAGGCTAAGAAGCCTGCTGCCAAGAAACCGGCAGCCAAGAAGGCTCCCGCCAAGAAGCCCGCTGCTCCTAAGGCCGCTCCCGCTCCTGCCCCCGCTCCCGCTCCTGAAGCAGAGGAAAAGAAGTAAAATTCCGCAATGATTCGATAAAAACCCCCGTTCTGAGCGTTCAGAGCGGGAGTTTTCATTTCTATGTAACATAGCCTATATTTTTTGTTACATCTGATGGAAGGATAGGTGAAGAATATTTTGTACCTTTGCACGCGGTATATAATGTAAAGTTTATGAAAATAAAGACTATGATGATGATGGGAGCTACGGCACTGATGACTGCATGTCAGACAACGGTCAGTGACCTGGAATTGGAACAGATGGTCGATGAACTGTACCAGCGCATGCCGCAGGAGGAGCGTATCGCCCAGTTGCAAAGTATGTATATGGACGAGCTGTTCGACGAACAGGGACAGCTGGACACCGTCAAGTGTAAAGAACTGATACCCTACGGCATCGGACATTTCTCGCAGTTTTGTATGCAGAAGCCTCGCGATCCCAATGAGTTGCGTGACCGTGTGGCTGCCGTGCAGGAATGGCTGATGACGAAGACGCCGAACAAGATTCCGGCGTTGTTCCATGAGGAAGTGCTGTCGGGTGTCAATACCCGTGGCGCTACCATTTATCCCCAGCAGATTGGTCAGGCGTGTTCGTTTAATCCCGAATTGGCTGAGGTGAAGACGCGCCAGACGAGTACGGCCATGAGAAAGATGGGTGGTGTGCTGTCGCTTTCACCAATGGTGGACGTGTGCCGCACGCCGAGTTTTAACCGCCTGGAAGAGTCGTACGGTGAGGATGGATATCTGTCGGCGGTGATGGGTGTAGCTTTCGTGCGTGGTTTGCAGCAGGGCGACCTGCGGAAAGGCGTAGGAGCCTGCTCGAAACATTATCTCGGCTATGGCGGAGGCGGTGATGCCGAGGAGAAGGTGCTGATGGAGGAAATTCTGATGCCGCACGAGGCTATGATCCGACTGGCAGGTAGCAAGGCCGTGATGCCAGGCTATCATGCAATGGCCGGACAGCAGCAACAGTGTGTGGCTGACAGTATGATACTGAAAAACATCCTGCGCGGCTATCTGGGCTTCGACGGTATGGTGGTCAGCGACTATACGGCTATCGACCAGTTGGTTAAGCCCTCGGCTTTCCCTGAGGGTAAAGAATGGTCGCCCATCGAGAAGGCTGCTGCTGCCATCAATGGCGGTTGTGACGTCGACTTCCCCACAGGAGCTAACTACCGTTTCCTGCAAGAAGCTATCGATAGCGGTCTTGTGGCCCAAGAAACGCTGGAACGTGCTGTGAAGGACGTGCTGCGCTATAAGTTCCGTGCCGGACTGTTCGATAGCAACCCCAACCTTTATGCCAAGAGCGACATCCAACTCGATACGCCCGAGGAGCGTCAGACGTCATACGAGATAGCCACCCAGAGCATTGTGCTATTGCAGAATGACAGCAGCATCCTGCAGCTGAAGGGCGACT
>Ga0247609_10002185_pt1 | contig 21188 bp, 18 predicted proteins | sample 172DNAGHGlowgp2_FD_193487 | JGI IMG/M metagenome (GOLD analysis project Ga0247609, IMG submission 193487) | Sheep rumen microbial communities from Palmerston North, Manawatu-Wanganui, New Zealand - 1728 DNA GHGlow gp2 | ecosystem: Host-associated > Mammals > Digestive system > Stomach > Rumen ...
GAATGCCCCCAAGCTTTTCGCCACAGGCGCTGATGTGCTGGTGGCCGGCAATGCCGTTTTTAAGTCGCCGGACCCCCTCAAGTCGATACATGATTTGAAGCAATGACACGTCCTCGACTTATCATAGCAAAAGGCAGGGAGAAAGCCTTGCTTCGGCAGCACCCCTGGATTTTCTCCGGTGCGGTGAGGCGCGTCGAAGGCGACCCGCAGGAGGGCGACCTTGTCGATGTGTGTCTTGCCGACGGACAGTGGGTGGCCACAGGCCACTACCAGAACGGAAGCATCGTGTGCAAGGTCCTCTCGTTTTTTACGTCTGAGATTGACGACGACTTCTTTCGTCAGCGTTTCCTTTCCGCCATTCAATATCGTGAACGGTTAGGCCTTTTTGGCCTCGACGGTACCAATGCCTTCCGGCTGGTTCATGCCGAAGGCGATTTCTTGCCCGGCCTGGTGTGCGATTGGTATAACGGTGTGCTGGTGATGCAGGCGCACAGTGTGGGCATGCATCGCCTGTTTCCTCTTTTCACACAGTTGGCTGTGGGGTTGCTGCAGCAATATGGCATCAAGGCTGTGTTTGACAAGAGTAGTGCCACGGTTCCAGGTGGGAGCGAGGACGGCTACTTGTGGGGCATTCAGCCCGAGGAGTGGGAGGTTGAGGAGCATGGCAAGCGACTGCTCATCAACTTCTTCGAGGGACAGAAGACAGGCTTCTTTCTCGACCAGCGCGAGAACAGGGCATTGGTTGAGCGTCTCTCGGCCGGGCGCAGGGTGCTGAATTGTTTCGGCTACACAGGTGGATTCTCGCTCGCTGCGCTTGGCGGCGGAGCCGAGTACGTGGAGACGGTCGACATCTCCAAGCGTGCCATTGAGCTTTGTAACCGAAACGTTGCGCTCAACTTTGGCGAGGGGAGTCGGCACAAGGGTGTTGTGGCTGACGTACTGAAATATCTTGATACCGTTGACAATCGTTTTGACCTCATCATTCTTGACCCACCGGCTTTTGCCAAGAGCCATCGCAACCTGCAGCAAGGACTGAAAGGCTATCGCACTATCAACCAACGTGCGATGGAGAATATACAGCCCGGCGGACTGCTCATGACATTCAGTTGCAGCCAGGCAGTCTCGGTGGATGATTTCAAGACCATGTGTTTCACCGCCGCCGCCAATGCCCGCAAGCAGGTGCGCATAGTCCGCCAGTTGCCACATGCCATGGACCATCCCGTAAGCATTTATCATCCCGAAGGCGAATACCTCAAGGGCCTTCTGCTACAAGTGGAGTAATACATACATTTACAAAGACCTGTATAATTATGGAAGAAAAAGGATATATCAAAGTTGACCAATACGACGAGGCGTGTGTCAAGGAGATGGCACAGCATTACAAAGCCATCTTGCGCCTGCTGGGCGAAGACCCGGAGCGCGAGGGGCTACTCAAGTCGCCGGAGCGCATTGCCAAGGCCATGCTCTTTTTCACCAACGGCTACGACCTCGACCCTGAGGAGATACTGCGTTCCGCCATGTTCCACGAGGACTATAAGCAGATGGTGGTGGTGAAGGACATAGAGCTATACTCCCTCTGCGAGCACCACATGGTGCCCTTTGTGGGCAAGGCACATGTGGCATATATTCCCAATGGTACCATTGTGGGACTGAGTAAGATACCGCGAGTGGTGGACGCCTATGCCCGCCGCCTGCAGGTGCAGGAACGGCTCACCAAACAAATAAAAGACTGTATCCAGAAAACCCTCAACCCCCTCGGGGTGGCTGTGGTGATAGAGGCACAGCATATGTGCATGTCCATGCGCGGAGTGCAAAAACAGAATTCGGTTACCACCACCAGCGATTTCACCGGTGCATTCATGAACGACCCCAAGACCCGCGAAGAGTTTATGCATATCATCGGCCTTGACCTCCATTAAACGTCGAACCCCCAAATGTACAAGTTATGAAAAAAACACTCATCTTCATCGTGGCGCTGCTGAGTATGATGAGTCTCTCAGCCCAGCTCACACATACAGAGAAAGGTGCGGTGGACCAGACCGCTGCCTCCATCATCAAAAAGGCCTCGGCCAAGATGTCGGGTACTGTCAGTTTCACAGTGACTGTGGTCAACTACGACAGCGACAAGAAAGAGTCATTCCGCCAAAAGGTGGACATTCTATACAATGCCCCACGCTATCGTGTGAAAGCAGGCGGATTGGAGATATACTGCGACGGCAAGGCCGTGTGGCAGTATAACAAACCCAACAAAGAGGTGGTAGTGTCGCCCATGACAGACTCCGACGACGATATCACCAACCCTGCACGTCTGCTGGCCAACTATTCAAAGTCATACAGGGCCAAGTTTATCCGTGAGGAGAGCGACGGCACTGCCATTATCGACCTGCAACCCTTCAAGGCACGCTCATTTCACAAGATACGCCTGTTTGTGGTGGCCAAGACTGGCGTGTTGAAGAAGTTGGAGCAGCACAACTTCGACTCCTCGCGTGGTGAATACACCCTCTCCAACTTCAAAAACACAAAGGCCACGGATGCCGACTTCACATTCAGCACCAAGGCCCATCCCGGTGTCGAGGTGGTAGATATGCGGTAGGGAAGAATCTGTTAATGAGGGATTGTGCTATTTAAACAACATACTTTTGAACTACAAATGATACTACTTCTTATTGAAACAGCCACACCCGTATGTTCTGTTGCTTTGGCACGCGATGGTGAGCTGTTGATGGAAATACATTCGGAGGAAGCCAATGCCCACTCCTCAAAACTCTCCCCCTTTATTGGACAGCTGATTGGGCGGTGCGGGATAGAACCGGCTCAGATTGATGCCGTCTGCGTTTCCTCCGGCCCCGGAAGCTATACAGGTCTCCGCATTGGTGTCAGCACTGCCAAGGGCATTTGCTACGCCCTTGAGCGCCCGTTGCTGGCAGTCCCCACCCTGCAGGGGATGGCGGCACACTTCTATGCCCAGCATCCGGGCTATTCTGGCATGGTATGCCCGATGATTGATGCCCGGCGCATGGAGTGCTACACGGCCGTCTTCTCCCCTTCGGGAGAGGAATTGAAACCCGTGTCTGCCGACATCATTAGCCAAGGCACATACGATAGCTTTTTGGACAGGGGAGAGGTGACCTTCATCGGCGACGGTGCCGAAAAAACGCGTCCACTGCTTGGCATCCACCCCAACGCACGCTATGCCCCGGAGTTTAAGGTGTCGGCTGCCGGACTGCTGCCTGCAGCCCTCGCAAAGCTCAAGGAAGGCAAGTATGAGGATGTGGCCTACTTTGAACCATTCTACCTCAAAGACTTTGTCGCCAAGAAATCTGTGGTAAGGGGACTTAAATAGAATGCGTGAATTATGAATTCGTTAATTTGTTAATCATCATTCCCACAATAACACAATCCCTCATTAACACGTTCTGAATGTCTGAATGCTTGATTGCTTGAATGTTTGATTAACACAATCCCACATTAACACAATAACCCAATCCCACATTAACACAATAACCCAATCCCACATTAACACATTCCACAAACATGCTTCGCTACACGGTCAAACGGCTGCTATACGGCATACTTGTCCTGCTCGGGGTGGTCACCCTGGTGTTCTTCCTATTCAACATCCTGCCCGGTGACCCCGCAAGGATGATGCTGGGGCAACGTGCAGACGAAGAAAGCATAAGGCTTGTAAACCGGGACCTGGGTCGTGACAAGCCCGTCGGCTTGCAGTACCTCAACTACCTTAACGACCTACTCCCCGTTTCCATTCACTGCAATAACGATGTGGACAACTACTTCTATTTGGACGACGACAAATATGCCCCCTATACCACACTGCTCAAAGCCGGTGGCACATCGGTGGTGCTCAAAGCCCCCTACCTGCGCCGCAGCTACCAGTCCAAGCGCAAGGTGTCTGAAATCATCGCCGCCGCCTTCCCCCAAACGGCACTCCTTGCCGTTGTGGCCCTGGGCTTCGCCCTTGTCCTTGGCATAATCCTCGGCATACTCTCAGCTCTTTATAAAGACACTTGGGTCGACCGCCTCACCCTCGTCCTCTCCACCCTCGGCATGTCGCTCCCCTCATTCTTTGCGGCCATCCTAATCGCATGGCTCTTTGCCTACGTGCTGGCCGACTGGACCCACCTCAACATGTTCGGCAACCTCTACACCGTCGACGATTACGGCACCGGTGAGTATCTCGACCTCAAAAACCTCATCCTACCGGCCCTCACCCTTGGCATACGTCCCCTTGCCATCCTCACCCAGCTCACGCGCAACAGCATGCTCGAAACCCTCTCGCAGGACTTCATCCGCACCGCCCGGGCCAAAGGCCTCTCGCGCCGCCGCATCATAGTCCACCATGCGCTGCGCGTGTCGCTCAACCCCGTGGTCACCTCCGCCTCCGGCTGGCTGGCGGGGCTGCTGGCGGGAGCCGTCTTTGTCGAATACGTCTTCGACTGGAAAGGCATGGGCATCGTCATCGTCGATGGTCTGGACAAATACGACTTCCCCGTCGTCATGGGCGCCATCCTCTTCATCTGCGTCCTCCTCATCGTCATCAACCTCCTCACCGACATCCTCTACGCCCTCCTCGACCCCCGCGTCCGCATGCAATAGCCTGCCCGCCTCCACAAATTCGCTGACCGCCCTTTTCGATACCCTCTATGTAGCCCTGCCCCTTTCCGTGGGCAAAGTTGTGAAGCGTTGACCCGACTGTAAATCCGCCTTATAAACCCATTGGGGAGGGCTTCCGGTAGCTGGAGGCCCTCCCTTTTTTGTCACGACAGGTGCTTCGCCTTCCCCGTTCCACGCACCTGGGCACGGGGTGGGGCCGTTGCGGCTCCCATCCTTTGCCTTTTGTTATTCGACAGTTAGTCGACAGTTATTCTATCGACAATAGAATAACTGTAGACTAATTGTTGATGATTTGGCGATTAACGATTGGATGAAGTTCCTGAGTGCAAGGGCTTTGAGGGCGACTGTGCTTTGTCGGTCGGCGGGCTGACAAAGGCGGAATGTCGCGGCTAAGCCCGAAGGCGGTCAGGCAGAAGTCTGGGTTTTGGAGGAGAGGTAGTCGTCGATGGCGCGGGCGGCGGTGCGTCCGGCGCCCATGGCAAGGATGACGGTGGCGGCTCCGGTTACGGCATCGCCCCCGGCAAATACTCCCGGGCGGCTGGTCTGCCCTGCGGCATCGGCTTTGAGTCCGCCCCAGCTTTCGGTGTCCAAGCCGGGTGTGGTGGTCTTTATCAATGGGTTGGGGCTGGTGCCTAATGCCACCACAACGGTGTCTATCTCCATGTCGAATTCGCTTCCCTCCACAACTGAGAACCGGCGGCGGCCTTTCTCGTCTTTCTCGCCCATGGCCATGCGCACACAGCGCATGCCGCACACGTTGCCGTTGCCGTCGTCGAGAAAGGCTACGGGGTTGGTGAGGAAATGGAACCCGATGCCCTCTTCCTTGGCATGGTGAACCTCCTCGCGGCGGGCGGGCATGTCGGCCTCCTCGCGGCGGTATACTACTGTCACCTCGCTCCCTAAGCGTTTGGCTGTGCGGGCGGCGTCCATGGCCACGTTGCCGCCCCCTATCACGGCCACCCGTTTGCCGAGATAGATGGGGGTGTCGTAGGTTTTGTCGTAGCCGTGCATGAGGTTGGTGCGGGTGAGCAGCTCGTTGGCTGATATGACGCCCACCAGCGTTTCGCCGGGTATGCCCATGAATTTGGGCAGTCCCGCTCCGGAGGCGATATATACTGCGCTATATCCCTCGCGGTCGAACAGCTCGTCGATGGTGATGCTTTTGCCTACTATGACGTTGGTCTTGATTTCCACGCCCATCCGTCGCAGGTTGTCAATCTCCGGATCCACCACTTTGTGTTTGGGCAGGCGGAATTCGGGTATTCCGTACACGAGGACCCCGCCTGCATGGTGCAGGGCCTCGAAGATGGTTACGGCATAGCCTTTCTTGGCCAGGTCGCCTGCACAGGTGAGCCCGGAGGGCCCTGAGCCGATGACGGCCACTTTTTTTGCCGCTGGCAGGCTTGGGGTGGGGGCAGGGCTTTCGCTTGGCTGGCTGCGCTGGGTTTCGCGTTTCCAGTCGGCCACAAAACGCTCCAGTGCGCCAATGGCAATGGGCTCGCCTTTGTGGCCGAGGATGCAGCTCCCCTCGCACTGGGTTTCCTGCGGGCATACGCGTCCGCACACGGCGGGCAGGGCAGAGTCCTCGGCAATGATGTCGGCGGCGGCTGCAAAATCCTCGCGCGCCACGGCGGCGATGAAGTCGGGTATTTTTATGCTTACGGGGCATTGGGTCACACACAGCGGCTTTTTGCAATGGAGGCAGCGTCGGGCCTCGGCCACGGCCTGTTCGGCGGTGAAACCGAATGACACCTCGTCAAAATTGCGTGCGCGTACCAGTGGGTCCTGTTCCTGTGGCTTTTGGCGTTTGATGGCCTGTGCCACGGCATCAGACAGGTTGCAGTGGTGGGCCGAGGGGGCGTCGTCGTCGACGGTGGCAATGCGGTATTTGCGTTCGTCGGGAGTCTTGAGGCGCCTGCCTGCCTCGTCAAAATCCACTTGGTGGCCGTCGAACTCAGGGCCGTCCACGCAGGTGAACTTGACCTCGTTCCCCACCGTTACGCGGCAGGCGCCGCACATGCCTGTGCCGTCCACCATCATGCAGTTCATGCTTACAATGGTTTTCAGCCCAATGTCCTTTGTCAGCAGCGACACAAACTTCATCATGGGCAGCGGCCCTATGGCCACGCAGTGGGAATAGGGGTTGGCATAGGTTCCGTTTTCGCCGGTGCAGAGTTTTTTTATCTTTTCGGTTACCAGTCCCTTCTCGCCATACGACCCGTCGTCGGTCATGATGTACAGGTTGTTGCACACCTTGCGCATCTTCTCCTCAAAGAAAAGCAGGTCCTTGGTGCGTGCACCGATGATGACATCGGTGGGTATGCCAAGGCTGTAGGCCCATTTTACCTGTGGATAGACCGGTGCAATCCCGACCCCTCCTGCCACAAAGAGCAGCCGGAGGCTGTTCCGCTCTTGGGAGGGGATGGCCAGCAGCTCGCTTCTGCAGCCAAGGGGCCCTACTATGGAGTAGAGACGATCCCCCTCTTCCATGCGGCTGAGGCATCGGGTACTATCGCCCACAACCTGATACACAATGTCAATACTCTCGCGCTCGGGGTGAATGTCGCAGATGGTGAGCGGCACACGCTCCCCTTTGTCGTGGGGGATGACGATGACAAATTGTCCGGGTTGGCCCCCTTTGGCTATCCAAGGGGCTTGAATTTCCATTAGGTAAATCTCGTTGCTGTTCAACAGCTCTTTCTTAAGGATAGTGTACATGGTTGTTGCGATAATATGTTATTGTTTTGTGTTTGACAATTCTGTTATGCAGTAAAGCGCTTGTGGCTAATGGGGTCAGTTTAGGTTTAGCACAATGCGGAACACGGTGCCTTGCCCCTCCACTGAGTATTTGACAAATATGCGGCCCTTGTGGTAGTCGTTTATGATGCGTTTGGCCAGCGAGAGCCCCAACCCCCAGCCGCGTTGCTTGGTGGAGAACCCGGAGTCGAATATCCGTTTTTGCACCGACGGTGACATACCCTTGCCGGTGTCTGCCAAATCCACGTAAACGTAGTGGCTGTCCGACGACACCACCACAGTGAATGTGCCAACACCGTCCATCGCGTCGATGGCGTTCTTGCAGATGTTTTCAATCACCCACTCAAAGAGGTAGCTGTTCAGCGGCACGCGGATGTCCTCGTCGGGGAAATTGGTGACGAATTTCACCTTGCGCGAGCTGCGAGTTTGAAGGTAGTTGATGGCATTTTGTATGGCTGCGCAAACGCCCTCGTATTCCAGCTCAGGCACCGACCCTATTTTGGAGAACCGGTGTGTTACCGTCTCCAAACGGTGCAAGTCCTTGTTGATTTCGGCGGCATAGGTGGCATCGAAGGTCTTTCCCTCCAAATACTGGGTCCAAGCCATAAGCGACGAGATGGGGGTGCCCAGTTGGTGGGCCGTTTCCTTGGCCATGCCTACCCATATGCGGTTCTGCTCCATGGTGCGTGCGGTACGTATCAGGTAGTACGATACCAGCAGCAGCACGCCAAACACAAACAGATATAGCAGTGGCACCCATCTCAGGGCTTTCAGCATCGGTGTGTTCTCATAGAAAAGGTATGCCCTGCGATGGTCAGGCAGCCGAAACTCGATGGGGTCGTTCTCCTCCTCCATCTCGCAAAGCTTCTCTGCCAGGAGGTCGGCCGTGGCAAACTCTCGGGGTGGTATGTTGCCACTCCCCAGCACCTCGCCCTGCAAGCTGTCCACCACCAGCACGGGAACAAACACCGAGTTGTTGGTAATCTCCGAAAGGAACGACTCGTTAAATCCGTCCAGCATGTGGCGCAGGTCTGTATAGACTTTCGATTCCTTGTAATACAGAGTCATCGGCATACCCCAAATGGTATAGTGGAAAGGCTCGTTGTGCGAAAACTCGGCCAGCAGGTCTCCCTCCAGTTTCGTACCAGCCAACTCGCTGGGCACAGTGATTATGGAGTCGCGACCGGTAATGACAATGGCTGTCTCGCAGCTGTCGACGATATAATGCACATAATCCAGGCTGAAATCCACGTCTGTGCCGGTCTCCATCCTGTCAAACGAGCGCAGGATGTTCGTGTACATCTCCATCTTCCGGTGCTCGTCCACAGCCACACTGGCAAAAAACTGCTCGGAGTAGTTCACCAGCTGTGCCTTCTGGCTTATGGCGTTGGCCCACAGCTTCACCTTCTCCTGCTCGGCACGGCGAATCTGGTTTGAGAGGCTGTTAATCTCAAACAAGGCGAATGCAGCAAGCAGCACCGTGATAGCCAGTATTATCCATTTCACCTTTTTCATTGTGCCAGCGTGTAGGGGTTAGTCGAACTTAATGGTCTTTGCAGGTTCCACATGAGAGATATAGGCGGCGGGCAGCAACATGGTTGCCACACATACCACGAGGGTGCCGACGCTTACTGCGGCAAAAATCCAGCCGTTCAAATCCACCGGCACCGAACTCATGGAATAGCTTTCTCTGTCCAGTTGCACCAGTGCAAACCGGTGCTGCACCCAACACAGCAGCCATGCAACTGCATCGCCGATAGCGATGCCCTTGACCACAATCTCCGTTGCTTTCAGCAAAAAGATAAGCACTATGCTGCCGTTTGTGGCGCCCAGCGCCTTCAGCACCCCGATGGTGGAGGTCTTTTCAAAAATGATAATAAGCAATGCCGACACCACGCTCACTGCGCCCACCACCAGCATAATGGCAATAATCAGCACAATGTTGCTGTCCAACAGTTCAAGCCACGAAAACAGTGCCGGGTACTGCTCCACGATGGTGGTGGCCGTAAGGTCATACCCCAGCTGTCCGAGCACTGCCGAGGTGACCTCGTCCAGTTGGGCAAAATCCGTTACCGTCACCTCGTAGCCGCCCGCATTGTTTGGCTCCCAGCCGTTGAGACGTTGCACCTGCCGCAGGTCTCCCACAATGAAGTGCTCGTCGAAATCCGTAAGGTCGGTATTGTAAATGCCGCACACCGTAAAGGCACGGGCACGGTAGTTGTCGCCTACCCAAAAATAAGTGCGCAGCTTTTCGCCCGTGTGCAGACGCAGTTTATTGGCCACCGTCTGCGACACAATCACCTCGTCCGAGGCTGTGCTGTCGGGAAAGCGCATGAGTCTCCCATCCACCAAGCATTCGGCAAAGAACGACGAGTCGTACCCTCCGTCCACCCCTTTCAGGATAATGCCGTGGATTTGGTCGTCCGTCTTCACCATGCCGCCCTTATTGGCAAAAAACTGCACATGCTTCACCCCTTTGGTGGCGGCAATGCGCTGCACCTCCGGACGGTCTGTGGCGACAGGGGTCTCCTCATAGGTGTTTCCCATGGCGTAGTTTTTCACCACGATGTGGGCGCCGAAACCGACTGCCTTGCGGCGTATTTCGCCCTGGAAACCGCGCAGCACGCAAACCGACACCACCATCACCACCACCCCGAGGGCTATGCTGCTGATGGCAATGTTTACCAGCGGGGTGGAGTAGCGGCCATAGCCGCTGGCAGGGGCATCCCTGTCAACAGCTTGCCGTCGTCCCCGTGGCAGGAAACGCCGCGCCACAAACCGTTCGAACTGCATCATGCTTTATTCCCAAACGGGCTCAGAAAGCTTTGGCTATGCCCAGGAAGTCCTCAGCCTTGAGCGAGGCGCCACCAATCAGGCCACCGTCTACATCGGGATTGGCAAACAGCTCCTTGGCGTTACCCGGCTTGCAGCTGCCGCCATAAAGTATACTGGTCTCGTCGGCCACTTCCTTGCCATACTTCTCTGCTATCAAACCGCGAATAAAGGCATGGATTTCCTGTGCCTGCTCGGGGGTGGCAGTCTTGCCCGTGCCGATAGCCCAAACAGGCTCATAGGCCACCACAATGTTGGCAAACTGCTCGGCAGTGAGATGGAACAGGCCATCGGTAATCTGCTTCTTCACCACTTCAAACTGGCGGCCTGCCTCGCGCTCCTCCAGCACCTCTCCGCAGCAAACAATCGGAGTGATGCCGTGCTTCAGCAGCTGGTCCACCTTGCGGGCCACAATCTCGTCAGTTTCATGATAGTAGGCACGGCGCTCGCTGTGTCCTACGATGCAGTAGTTCACATCCATGGATTCGAGCATGGCAGCCGACACCTCGCCGGTGTAGGCACCGCTTTCCTGGTCGCTCACATTCTGGGCCCCGACCATAAAGTAGGAGTCGTCGCTGAGGTCTGTTGCCATTTCAAGGAACGGGAATGGCGGGCAGATTACCATCAGTGTGTTCTGTCCAAGGGTGGTCTTTTCAAGCTCATCCATAATGCCGTTAATCAGGTCGTCAGCCTCCTGGAAAGTCTTGTTCATCTTCCAGTTTCCTGCTACAATGTTTTTTCTCATGGTTTTAGTACTTTGTTTTGAGGGTTAGTATTTGATGATTAATGATTGTTCAGTCTTTTTGCCTTCATCTCCTCGTGGCGTCTCAGAAAAGGCAGAATCTCTTTTGTGGCGATCACCTTGTTCATTATGATACGCCTTTCCTCGTCGAGGATTATCATGGTGGGCGCACCGTGGACGTTGTATGCCACTTGGTAGTCGATGTTTACGTTCGAGCCGCCCACATTCACAAACGGCAACTGGTGTTCGCGCACATAGCTTTTCCACTTGTCGACATCGGCCTCGTAGCCCACCGCATACACTTCAAACAGCTTGTTCCCCGCTGCAGCGAGCGAATCGTAAAGCACCTTCAGCGAGGCCGTCTGCTCCTGGCAGTGGTGGCAGTCGGGGTCCCAGAACCACAGTATGACATACTTTTGGGGAAAACGGTGCGACGAAATCCAGTCCTGGGGATTGGGCGACTGGTTGGTATCGGCCATATAAAGCTCCTGACCTACGGCACCTATCAGCGACTGCTCCAAAAACTCCACCGACTGGCGCTTGTTGCTTATCTCGGAGGGGGAGGCCCATGCACACTTGCCCGTAAGGTAATACCTGCGCACCAGGTGGCACCAGGTGGCATCCCAGCCTATGTTTTTGGTGGAGCGGTAATATTTTGGCATAATGTAATCCATGAAGTAACGCAACATAAGTGTATCGGTTCCAATCCTATCAAAAAGCCTGTCGGCATACCTGCATACCGTGTCGGTCTCCGAATGGTATAGTATGCCGAAGAAGAAGACATTCATTTTGTTGAACAAGTCGGGAGTATAGACCAGGCTGTGGTCCGTAAGGTCTATGTCGTCCCAATAGTGAGTGCGGAAATAGAGGGGCTTGTCCTCCACCTCGTCGGGCACATCGGGGCCGCTGAACATCTTGGCTAATTGGAAGAAACGGTATTTCTTGTTTGCCTCGAAAGCATCCTTTTCGTATTTTATCATCTCACTGGACAACAGCTCATATTCCTTATCGGCCTCTTCTTTTACTTTAACATCGTTGCTCTTCTTGCGCTGGTTGATGTCGCGTGCCTGTTTCCGTGCCTGTTCTTCGTGGTTGTTGAAAGCAAACATGGCCTGGTTGGCCGCCGAGCCGGTGATGTCTTTCTGTGGGTCGGTCACCCCGTTCTGTGCGTTAAGGCGCAGGGTGAACTTCTGGCTTCCGTCGATGGTAAAATCAAGCAAGGCATTCTTGGCCTCCTTGCCAAAAAGGGCGTACACCCCTGTGGGCCAACTGCGTTTGCCCTGAAAGGTATAGGTGTTGCCCTTGCCCACGGTGGCACTGTCAAGCGTCACGAAACCGTCGCGGTAGTGCTGCCCAAGATAGAGCATGCTGTCGCGGGTTTCGCCCTGGGGAAAAACGAATTTCATCTCGTATCGCTGGGCCATCGAGCAGGGGGCTATTGCAGCAACCAACGCTATGGATAGAAAAAGTCTCTTCATTCAATAATTGTTTTATCTTTAGTTTAAGTCAATATCTATATTGTTTTCTGAACCTGTGTTTTGCATGTTGTGTTTAGCCGATGCTGAGGCGTACTTGTCAAATATGAGCGTGGCCACAATGCCGAGGGCAAAGTTCTCGGTCGGGTCGTCGTTCATATAGGGAGCCGCGGGGGGGCAAATCTGGTAGGCCACGCCAAACCCCAAGTCAAGCAGTCCCCAGCGCAACAACCCGTCGAAACCCGTCGACGGCTCGAACAGCCCCATGTATGGCGACTGCAGGGGAAGCCCCTCCTGCAGCACAAAACCCGTTTCGTCCTGCCCATGCAGCCAGCCCCACATGGCATTCAGTTGCAGGAAAGGCTGCGGACGCGACCATGAAGTCTCCCACAAGGGCATGGGCGCCGTATAGTTAAGGCACAGGTGGGCGAACATGCTTGCCGTGAACGTGTTGGGCCGGACGGTAAGAAACGTGTTGCGGAAAAAGTAGACGGAGCGTGCGGTGCCCGACATGTCGAACAGGCGGCTGTAGGGCGCCTGCGCGGTGGCGTAGCCCGCCTGCCCAAACACACGCAGCCCCAAATCGCCCGGCTCGGCATCGTACTGGGCCAGCAGGCGCAGGTATGGCACCTCGTCGGCATCCACGTAAACATCTTTCATCAACCCGGCCGTGGCCAAGAGCGACAGCTTGCGCCCCCAGTCGGCACGCGCCGAGAGCGAGGCGTGCGACCTCACTTCGGGCATAGCGTCGGGGGTGAAACGCTGGTAGAGCGGGCCATCCTTGTCGAAGCGGTATTGCTCCCTGCTTATCAGCACACTGGCCGTCAGAGTCCAGTCGTGGCGTGGAGCCACGCTGGCCTCAACCTGCAGGCCCTTCATACCCACAAACCGCGAAGCCAGGAAGGCGGGGTTGCTTTCGGGCGAAAGCATTCGGTAGGGCTCCATCTTGTGCGAGGCGGCCGCTTCGAGGTCGTCAAACGCCATTATTCTCAGTTTTGTGCCGAGCCTTCCGGGCAGCCGAAGCTGTGCGCCGCCGCCATATTTCAGCCTGCGGTCGAAGGTGCCGTAGGCGGCATAGCCGCGCAGCGTCCATTGCCCCAAAAACATACGGCTCTTCCCGGCCGCCTCGTTGGGGGTGACCCACGTAAGCCCCACCTCAAAGCGCGAATGCTCGTAGCGGTTGTAGTTGTAGAGCCTGTCCATGTCGACATACAAAGCCGACGGCGCACGGTAGGGGGTGAGCCGAATGCTCTGCGCTCCCGCTGGGACGACAGGTAGCAGCAACAGCAACATTGACAGTTTCTTCGACATGTTTTGACGCTACAATTTCATGCTGCAGACATACACCACAGCAAATTGCAAAGATACGAATATTATTCGGTTTGGCGAAAAAAAATCGTTTTTCATTCATAAAAGGTTAACTCATATGTCCTTGCTCCTACCTCCCGGCGCCGCCGTGCAGGGGTGCGCACCGGGCAATACCAACCACCCGGGGTGCTGGCCCCATTGGCCTTTGTCCGTCCCATGGCCGCTGCTTTCCCGCCCTTGCCCCGATCGTTCCTCAACATTTATTCCACACTTGCTTTGCAGTTATTCGTCTACATTGGTCAAAGTGTCGAATAACTGGCGACTGACTATGGGCAAACGATGGGAGTTGGGGCGGTTGTGGAGCGGGCCTGTTTCAGTCGGGTGGGGGAGGGGTATGCCATTGGGTTCGCTGCCGCCCGCGCCAGCGGGCGGCGGCGGGACGAGGGGTGTTTTTCCCTCAGCGGGTCTCGTCCGGATGTTGGCGGTGCGGTCCCTGTTTTGCCCTCGGGGCAGGTGGGGTTTTACACTTTCTTTCATAATTTCTTTCACATTTTGTGTGTGTTTAAAAAAAAATTAGTATTTTTGCAGATTGTAAGTGGTAATAACTGACTATTTAAATTATATATATTATACACAAATATTGTAAGATATGAACTACGACCTTATCGTCATCGGAAGTGGCCCCGGGGGCTACGTGGCAGCAGTGAAGGCAGCCCAGCTGGGCATGAAGACCGCTGTGGTGGAACGTGAGAACCTTGGCGGCATTTGCCTGAACTGGGGTTGCATTCCCACCAAGGCTTTGCTAAAGAGTGCACAAGTTTTCAACTATATTAACCATGCCGCAGCCTATGGTGTGGCCTCGCAACCGGTTGAGGCCGATATGGCGGCGATGGTGCAGCGCTCGCGCGGAGTGGCCGAGACGATGAGCAAGGGAGTGCAGTTCCTTCTGAAAAAAAACGGTGTGGACGTGATTATGGGTACCGCCCGTGTGAAACCGGGCCACCAGGTGGAGGTGACCGACCCCGAGGGCGGCACGACGCTGTATGAGGCCCCGCACATTGTTATCGCCACCGGCGCCCGCAGCAAGGTGATGCCCAGCATGCCGCAGGACGGCAAGCGCATTATTGGTTACCGCGAGGCCATGACCCTCCCGTTTAAGCCCAAGAGCATGGTGGTTTGCGGCAGCGGTGCCATTGGCAGCGAGTTTGCTTTCTTTTACCAGAGTATCGGTGTGCAGGTGACGCTGGTGGAGTTTATGCCGCAGATTCTGCCCAACGAGGACGAGGACACGGCTTCGCAGATGAGTCGCAGTTTCCGCAAGATGGGTATGAAGGTGATGGCGTCGGCCAGTGTGGAGAAGGTGGATGTGGAGGGCGATGTGTGCCATGTTACCATCAAGGATATGAAGCGCAACACGGAGACGGTGGTGGACTGCGACGTGGTGCTGAGCGCCGTGGGCGTGGTCACCAACCTGGAGAATATCGGTTTGGAAGAGACCGGCATTGCCTTTGAACGTGGCAAGATTACGGTTGACGATTGGTACCAGACCAATGTGCCGGGCTATTATGCTATAGGCGACGTGGTGCATGGTCCCGCTCTGGCCCATGTGGCCAGCGCAGAGGCTATCTGCTGCGTGGAGCATATTGCAGGCCATGAGCCAAAGAAGGTGAACTACAGCAATATTCCGGGCTGCACCTACACCACGCCCGAGGTGGCCAGTGTGGGTTTGACCGAGAAGAAGGCCGCCGAGGCCGGCAAAGAGGTGCTGGTGGGCAAGTTCTTCTTCAAGGCAAGCGGCAAGGCCACTGCAGCAGGCAACACGGACGGCTTTGTGAAGATGATTATCGACAAGAACACGGACGAGATTGTGGGTTGCCATATGTGTGGCGACAACGTGACGGAGATGATTGCCGGTATTGTGGCTGCCCGCGAGAACGGCCTTACGGCCAAGCAGGTGGCCGGTGCCGTACACCCGCATCCCACTATGAGCGAGGCTGTAATGGAGGCCATCGAGGCCGCCTATGGCTGTGCCATCCACGGTTAAAGAAATAGAAATTGTCATTTGAAATATTTAATTTGAATACTATGATTATACTGCCTAAAAGCCGCAAAAAAGTAGCCAAGGGCCTCACGCTGTGGGTGTCCAATCACTACACACCCACGTTGTTTGGCATACGTGGCAAATACGAGTCGTCGTACAAGTCGGGACAGTATGTAGAGTGTGGTAGTCCGGGAACGGGATTCTTTGTGCGCAACAGCTCAAGCCGCACATACAAGGCGTTCTGCAAGGAGGAGCGTGCCAAGCTGGTGCCCAATTATTGGGACATGGTGAAGGGCAAGGAGTTTTCGTTCGACCGTGAGATTGCGCGCATTGAGGCCCTGCAGTCGGCCGGCGGACTGAACAATTACAAGGAGATGATTCTCGAGTCGTATGTGAATGTGCTGCCTATGGCCAAGGAGGCCGAGGAGGCCGAACGCATAGTAAACGCCATCAAGGAGATGTCGCACCGCCGCCACCGCCTCTCGTCATACCAGACCCATGTTATGTCGAGTTTCAAGAGCCGTGTGGCGCGGTTGGGGCACGATGTGCGCGACATACAGTTGAATGTGTCCAACATGTGCGACGAGAAGCAGTTGAAAGGGTTTGAGGATGTGGTGATAGCATTCTCGCAGCTGGCCGCCTGCCACAGGATATGGAGTGTGCGTGAGAATTTCAACGGCTTGGAGTCGTCGTTTGCCCAGGTTTATTTTGACCTTGGCATCTTCAATTTTATCCAGGCACCCCTTATGACTCCCTTGATGCGCGATGCCGAGGGACGACGTTATTTTATCTATCCCAACTTTATAGTCAGGTCGCGCGATGCGGTGGATTTTGATGTGTTTGAGTTGAAGGACTTGAATTTCCTTTACCGCGAGGTGCCATACGACATGGTGTCGAACATGGTGATTGACAGTTACTACGACCATGAGAATACGTCCGAGGTTTCAACCCATGTGCACCGACGCAGCTACGAACAGTTTGGCGACGGCCTGCTGGTGAACAAGGATACTAAGGCCCTGAACGAGATGGAGGAGGAGAACAAGTTGCGCGAGCGTGTGGTGGGAGAGTTGTATGTGCCGGAGATGAACATGCGTTATTATGTGCGCGATTTCAAGGCGTTGAAGGTCTTCGTCAAGACACTTAACCATTACAAGAAAGGGGAAGACTGACAGTTGCGAGCGAAGAAGAAGGAATTGGCCGTTGCCCAATATGTCGACCGTTTAACGTATCACCATATGTAATGTATGAAGAAGCGGTACGTTTATCGGTTTAATCCCCACACCCTTTCGTATGAACGCGCGGAGGCCACGCTGAAGGACAGGCTAAAGCGCATATCGACTACGGTGCTGCTGGGCGTGGTGTTGGGCGTGGTGTTCGCTTTTGTGGCTGTCAAGCTTTTTGGCTCGCCCGAGGAGCGTATGCTGCGCAGCGATGTCTATCAGTACCGCCAGGCGATGGAGGTGCTGAACCGGCGCATGGAAAGGGCCGGCCGTGTGCTGAGCGACATAGAGGAGCGGGACAGCGCGGTTTACCGTACCATCTTTGGGGCCGACCCGGTGGCTGAAAGCCGCCGCCGTCCGCCATCGCAGAACTATAGCGGATGGGAGGGCCGAGCCTCGAGTGCCCTGATAGTGAAAACACACCGACGCATGGACTCGCTGGAGCAGCGGCTTTATGCCCAGTCGGTGTCGCTGGATGAGATATACCGTATGGCAGGCACCAAAAAGCAGCGCATGGCCACGATGCCAGCCATTATGCCGATTAAGAAAAGCGACTGCCGCATAGTGTCGGGTTTTGGCATGCGCTACCACCCCATTCTTCACTACCGGCGTATGCACACCGGAGTGGACCTTTCGGCGCAGCCCGGCACCCCGGTCCACGCCACGGGCGACGGAAGGGTGATTGTGGCCGGACGCGGCGACGGTATGGGCGGCTACGGAGTATGCGTGGTGGTGGATCACGGTTTTGGGTTTAAGACGCTGTATGCACACCTGTCTGAGGTGACTGTGAAACAGGGTGAGCGGGTGACGCGCGGTCGCATGATAGGCAAGGTGGGACGCACGGGGTTGGCCCAGGGCTACCACCTGCACTATGAGGTGATACAGAACGGCAACAAGGTGAACCCGGTGTATTACTTCTTCAATGACCTTACCCCTGCCGAGTATGATGAGGTGCTGGAGGCGTCGTATATAGAGAACCAATGTTTGAGCTAATACCGGTTGACGTGAATATAGTGATTGACGATAATGCAGGATTCTGTTTCGGTGTGGTGAAGGCCATAGGCACCGCCGAGGAAGAGCTGTCGCGCAGCGGCAGCCTCTACTGCTTGGGCGATATTGTGCACAATACCGCCGAGGTACGCCGACTGAAGGAGAAGGGTTTGCAGGTGATAGATCATGAGGATTTGAAACGCAATGTGCCGGGAGGTTCAAAGGTGCTGATAAGGGCTCACGGGGAGCCGCCGTCGACCTATGACGTGGCGCGAAGCCTGGGTGTGGAGTTGATTGACGCCACATGCCCCATAGTGCTTGCCCTGCAGCAACGTATCAGAAAGGGCTATGAGGAGATGAGCCGTATAAGCCCCAAGGGGCAAGTGGTGATATTTGGCAAGCCCGGCCATGCCGAGGTGGTGGGTCTTTGTGGACAGACGGAGGGCGAGGCTATTGTGGTAAGCAGTCCTGACGATGTGGACGGGATTGACTTTGGACGACCCATTAGGCTCTATTCGCAGACCACCAAGAGCAAGGAGGACTATGAGCGGCTGATAGCCAATGTGAGGAGCGGCATTGCCGCCCAGGGTTTGGCAGACGACGGCTTCCATTTTGTGGCGTACGATACCATTTGCAACCGGGTGGCCAACCGCGCCACACGGCTGGAGTCGTTTGCCCGTGGAGTGGACCTGGTGCTTTTTGTGAGCGGCCAGGGAAGCTCGAACGGACACTACCTTTATGAATACTGCAAGAGTGTCCAGCCTGCAACCCGGCTTGTTTACGGCACGGAGGATATAGACTACAACTGGTTTACGCCTGCCGGAGGTGGCCGCGTGGAGCGTGTGGGCATTACGGGTGCCACAAGCACTCCCCGATGGCTGATGGAGGCCGTGAGGGAATGTATAAGGGAACGGATAAAGGATTAGGCTGGACACTAGGCACGATTGAGTAATTGACAAATTAATACCCATCATATTACAACATGCATCTGGAGAATCTGAAGCTGGGAAATTTCAAGACCTACGGCGAGGTGGACGTGGACTTCTGCCCCAATGTCAACTGTCTGGTTGGCAACAACGGGGTGGGGAAGACCAATCTGCTGGATGCGGTTTACTATCTTTCTTTTTGCAAGAGCTTTTTCAACAATACCGACATGTTGAATATCCGCCAGGGCGAGGATTATTTTGCCATTCACGGACTTTACGACCTGAACGGAGAACGGGTGCCGGTTTCTTGTGTTCAGCGCAAGGGACAGCCCAAGCAGATGAGGTGGAACAAGAAGGTGTGCAAGACTTTTGGTGAGCACATAGGCCGCTTGCCGCTCGTGATGGTGTCGCCCGGCGACCAGGGTATTATTTTAGGCGGTAGCGATGTGCGACGCAAGTTTTTGGACGGGGTAATCTCCCAAACCGATAGGGGGTATTTGGATCACCTGCTGCAATACCAGAAGGCATTGGAACAACGTAACCGCCTGTTGAAACGCTTTTATGAAGACAGAAGCTGGGACGAACCGTCGATAGCGATATGGGATGAGCAACTGGTGCGTCACGGCGAGGTGCTTTATAGTGGCAGACGTGACTTTATGGAGGGTTTCCAGCCTCTGTTTGAGGAGTATTTTAACTGGATTACCAACGGTCGGGAGCAAAGCGGGGTTAAGTATGAGCGGCAATCCGCCGCCCCGCTGTCTCAGCAGCTGGTAGAGGCCCGCCAGCACGACAAGTTTGCCCAGTACACGACGGTGGGTCCCCACAAGGACGACATAGAGCTTACGGTGGACGGCATGGCTGTGAAGCGCTTTGGGTCGCAGGGACAGCAGAAGACATTTGTGCTGGCGCTGAAGCTGGCACAGTTTGAGTATATCTACCGCCACTGCGGGGTAAAGCCCATTTTGCTGCTGGACGACATTTTTGACAAGTTGGATATGGTGCGGGTGAAACAGTTGGTGAATTTGGTTGGGAGTGACCGTTTTGGGCAAGTGTTCCTGACCGATACCCAGCCGGGGCGTGTGGAACGTATTTTTGAAGAGATGCCGCATCTGGACCACCGCATATTTTCGGTCGAAGGCTCACCGGCGCAAGTGATAGAGGGAGGCAACTATGTATAGCAATGAACATACCCTGCATGACTTGCTAAAGAAGGCATACCATCGGCTGGACATGGACGACACAGTGACCGAGATGGAGGTGAAGCGTGCCTATGAGCGGGTGGTTGGCGATTTGATAAGCAGGCTGACACGCTCGGTACGCTTTGACCATGGCACCCTGATAGTGCAGGTGGCCTCGGCGGCCTTGAGACAGGAGCTGTGGCATCGCCGCGAGTCGCTGGCCGGACGGATAAACGAGGGTGTGGGAGCTCAGGTGGTGAAAAAGATAGTGTTTATGTAGTTGCTTTTAATTGATAAGAACAAAGGTAAGATGAAACAGATATTCAAGGCTCTTGATATGATACGCCGCTGCGACAGCAGGTCGTTTTGGCGGCGTATTGTCTATGTGGTTATAATGAATGTGCTGCCACTGGTAAACCTTTACGTGTTGAAGTTCCTTGTGGATGCGGTCACCAACGGCACTGTCCCTGTGTTGTGGGGCATTGAGATGAACGCGTGGGTATCGCTGGGGCTGTTTAGTTTTGTGTTTCTTCTGAACAGGATTGTGACGGTGCTGAACAGTGTGAACAATGACGTGATGCAGCAGCGGCTGATAGACTATATCAGCGAGAAGATGCAGGCTCAGTCAGCGCGTTTGGACATGTCCTATTTCGACAACCCGGAGTATCACGACACCTACCACCGTGCCCAGCAGGAGGCTTCATATCGCCCCATACAGATTTTGAACGGATTTATGGGGCTGTTGGGTTCGCTGATATCGATTATTGTCATAGTGGTGATGCTTTCGGCCGTATCGGGATGGATTATTGTGGTGATGGTTGCGGCCGTGGTGCCATCGTTTGTGGTTAGGGTTATCAAGGCACGTCAGATTTATGCCTTCCGTCGCAACAACACACAGAACTACCGCCGCACCACCTATTACACCACCCTCCTTGGCGGACGCGACTATGCCAAAGAGATGCGCACCTTTGGCTTAGCCCCCTTCTTCCGCAAGCGTTTTGTGGCCATTCGCAAGACCTTGGTGAGGGACTTGCTGCGCATTTCGCGGCGACTCGGTGTGTACGACTCGGTGTGTGCCCTGGTGGAG
>Ga0247609_10002187_pt1 | contig 21186 bp, 16 predicted proteins | sample 172DNAGHGlowgp2_FD_193487 | JGI IMG/M metagenome (GOLD analysis project Ga0247609, IMG submission 193487) | Sheep rumen microbial communities from Palmerston North, Manawatu-Wanganui, New Zealand - 1728 DNA GHGlow gp2 | ecosystem: Host-associated > Mammals > Digestive system > Stomach > Rumen ...
TCTCAGTTAAAGCAGGTGTTTCAACAATAGGAGTATCCTCAACTACTGGATTATTATTCATCATATTAGATAATTCTTCTGCAGTTGGAATATGAGGAACATATGATGTTTCTTGTTTTTTTACCTCGTGATAAGCATTAGGATTTTGATTCATTTGAGATACCTGATATTCTAATGCTTCTAATCTATTAGATAAATTAATGAAATTATTTTGTTCATTATCATTCATTTTTAAAATGGCTAATTCTAAGAATGCACGCTTTTGAGTTGAAAATCTCATTTGATTATTTGCGTCATTTAAAATATCTAACCATTTATAAATGATATCCTTTGAAACCTTTTTACTTAAAGAGATAAATGCTTCATTTTCAAACATTATCTTCTTTTCTAAGTAAGCATTATTTTTAAATAACAATAAATCTCTTAAAAATAAAATAATATCATTTATTACTCTTGGTACTTCCTTACCTTCTCTTAAAATGCCATCTAATATTTTAATAGCATTTGTCTCATCTAAGGAAATACAAGAATCTAATAGCTCAATAATCTTTTGATATGAAATATTACCTGAAACAGCTAATACATCATCAATTGTAATTTCAGGATTTACTGAATATGAAATACATTGATCAAATAATGATAATGCATCACGCATACCACCTTCAGCTGAATTTGCAATTTGATGTAGAGCTTCTTCAGTTACCTTTATATTTTCTTCTTCTGCAACTATTCTTAATCTTTTTAAAATATCATCAATTGAAATTGATTGGAAATCAAATCTTTGACATCTAGACAAAATAGTATTTGGCAATCTATAAGGCTCTGTTGTAGCTAAAATGAATACAACATGAGCAGGTGGTTCTTCTAATGTTTTTAAAAGTGCATTGAATGCTGCAGGTGAAAGCATATGAACCTCATCGATAATATATACTTTATATTTTCCAGATGATGGTAAAAATTTAACTGTATCTCTTAATGCTCTAACATCATCAACACCATTATTAGAGGCAGCATCGATTTCAACAACATCAGAAATCATACCCTTTGCAATGCCTTTACAAATATCGCATTCGCAGCATGGTTCTATTGATGGGCCATGCTCACAATTCAATGCTTTAGCCATTATTTTAGCTAAAGTAGTTTTACCTGTACCTCTTGGTCCACAGAATAAATAGGCATGTGCTACTTTATTAAGTTGTATAGCATTTTGCAAAGTTTTTATTATATGCTGTTGTCCTACAACCTCTGAAAATTTTTGAGGTCTATAGGCACGATATAATGCTACATATGCCATAATAATCACCTATCCTAAATAATAAACATTCAATACATTTCCTTCATAATATGAATAATATGAAATATATGTTTTATCAGCAACAATTAAATCATAAATTGTTGTTGCGAATGAATCCTTGTTTAAATTAACATTAACATGAGAAAAAGCTTTAGTTACAATATCTGAGCAATATGATTTTTTATCAGTATCAAATAAAAATGAATAATTATAATCATCTCCAACTAATGATATAGCATTAGAAACAACTTCTTTTATTTCACTTTCACTTAAATTAACTCTTAAACCAATCACTTCAGTAAATGGTCCTTTTTCAGTCCAATAGCTTCTATCAGTTATTACACTTCTATTATCATATGGGCTTAAGCCTGTTGCTTCAACTGAAGATACTTCATTTGATGCTACTTGATAATCAAAATAATTATCTGTAACAATAGTTGCATGTCCTCCAACATAATAAGTAACAATTCCTGAAATAAAAGGATTTACTAATGTTGCTTGAGTTGAAACTAATATATCTCCTTTAGAACCTGGAGAAATAGTTGAACCATTACTAAGGTATGCAGGTCTTTTTGAATCTTCTTTTTCATTTGCTGCTACCTTATAAAATTTAATTTGATTAGTTGAAATACTATCTTGATATTCTCCTCTAGATTTAAATTGTTCAACATAAATAAGCTTTTCAACATTCTTTACAGTTGAAGATGTTGTAGCCCAAAGAGCGATAAATAATATAAAACATTTAATGAATAAAAAAACAATTTTAACTATTTTTCTCATAGTAACATTTTAACATAAAATGCTACAATATAAAAGTGATATTAAGAAAAATTAAACTTGTTAATTTATATTATAAATTATATAATAGAAATGGTTAAAATTGACAAAGGAAGTGGTTTAAAATGGAAGGTCCGAATAATAATTTAAATAATTCTGAATATCCATCGAATAACCACGTATGGATATTATCTTAATTTAGGAGGTAATATTTATGGCTTTAGTTAATAAAGAAGCGATTGTAAAAATACTAAGAAGCTCTCTTTCAGCCCAAACTAAAAAGAAAAAATTAAAAAATTACCACGATGGTGATATTGCTGATGCTTTAGCTTTACTAACAAAGGAAGAAAGATTTAAAGCATATGAATTATTTGGTGTTGAAAAGACAGCTGAAATTTTCTCATATTTTGATAACCCAGAAGATTATATCGAAGAATTAAAGGCAGATAAGGCTGCTGATATCCTAGATGAGCTTGACTCAGATGAAGCTATCAATATCTTGGATGAATTAGATGAAGATTTTAGAAATCATTTAATTTCTTTGATGGAAAAAGAAACTAGAGAAAAGGTTGAAGCTCTAGATAAAAGAGATGATGAAACTATTGGTAGTTATATGTCAGATAACTATATTACTATCAGTAAGGATTCAACAATAAAGCAAGCTATGTCTACACTTATTAAGGAAGCTGGAGAACATGATAATATTAATACTTTATATGTTATCGATGAAAATTCTCATCTATTAGGTGCTGTTAGATTAAAGGATTTAATCTTAGCAAGAAAGGATGATTCTTTAGATAAAATAATTATTTCATCATTCCCTTCTGTTTTAGAAAGTGAATTAGTATCAGAAATAATTCAAACATTAAAGGATTATTCCGAAGAGTCTATTCCTATTGTTGATAAGGAAAATAAGCTTTTAGGTGTTATATCTTTAGATAACATCATTGAAGCTGCCGATGAAGAAATGACTGAAGACTATGCTAAGCTCGGCGGTCTTTCTGAAATTGTAGATGTTGATGAATCACCATTCTATTCAGTTAAAAAAAGAATTCCTTGGCTTATTATACTATTATTCTTAGGAATTGTTGTATCAACAGTAACTGGTACATTTGAGCATGTTATTGCTACAATACCTGTTGCTGTATTCTTCCAATCAATGGTATTAGATATGGCAGGTAATGTTGGTACACAATCACTAGCTGTAACTATCAGAACTATTTCTGATGAGGATATAAAGAAAAAACAAATTAGAAGATTAATTGGAAAAGAAATTCTAGTTGGTTTTATTAATGGTATAATAATCGCAATTGTAGCATTTGTATTTGTTTTATGCTACTTATCAATAAAACGTCAAGTAATTACAGGAGATACATTCCAAATTATGGATGTATTAAAGGTTTCAGGAATTATCGCAACAAGCCTTCTTCTTGCAATGACAGTATCTGCTGCTATTGGTTCATTCTTCCCAATTATATTAGACAAGATTCATATCGATCCTGCCGTTGCATCAGGTCCATTTATTACAACATTTAATGATATTATAGCTGTATTATTATATTATGGATTAACATATCTATTCTTAATGGTATTACATATCTAAATAATTTATTGAAATCAAAAAGCTCCTCGAAGGAGCTTTTTTATTATTTATTTAAATTCTTGATTATCAGGATATTTCTTATAACAAGCAAACATTTCTTCTGCATTTTCTGGAGCCTTAGTAAAAGATGATACAACTGGTACTATAATAAAGCTTAATACCATTGCTAAAACACCCATATAAATTGAATCACCCATACTAAACCATAAGCAATTAGCACTTCTTAATTCAATCTTAACACCTGTAAAGCTTATTATTAAGCTTAATAATGCTAATCCAACACCAACTCCAAATGATGCCCATACTGAAGCTTTTGTTGTCTTTTTCCAATATAATCCATAAAAGAATGGTCCAATAAATGCGCCTGATATAGCACCCCATGATATACCCATTAATGATGCGATATCTTTAGTAAATCTTTCTGGTCCATACACTTGGAAAATAGCCATTAATGCTGAAACAACAATAAATACTACAACAAATATTTTTAATAATAAAAGCTTTTTTCTTTCATCAACATTTTTATTAACATCAATTAAATCAAATGTTACTGTTGCAGCTGATGTATGAACAAGACCTGATAATGTAGACATTGATGCAGCAAGTACTAATACAATAACAATAGCTATAACAACTAATGGTAGCTTTGTAATCATTTCAGGAATAATTGTTGCTGATTTTGTATCAGCAAATAATCTACCAAATCCACCAATAAAATAACAACCACCAGCAACTATTACTGCAAAAAAAGTTGAGATTGCAGATCCCTTTCCAATTTGCTTTTCATCCTTTATCGCATAGAACTTACCAACCATTTGTGGTAATCCCCAACAACCTAATGATGTTAATAAAACAACAAATAATAAATGAATTGGATCAGGCCCGAAAAGGGAAGAAAATTCCCATCCACCGGTTTCTGCTAATTTTTCTAATGATGACATTAATCCACCATTTAAATTTAAAGCAAAAATTACTACTAATATTATACCAACAAGCATAATAATACCTTGAATAAATGAATTAATAGCTGTAGACATTAATCCACCTAAAATAACATAAACACCTGTTATTACTGAAATTATTAATACCCATGCCCAATATGGAACATCTGATGAGAATGTTACATTAAATAAATAAGATAATCCATTATATAAAGCTGCTGTATAAGGTATTAAAAATACAAATATAATAATTGATGATGCCATTTTTAAGGCTTTAGAATTAAATCTTTTTTGGAAAAAATCAGGCATTGTTGATGAAGATAATGCTTGAGTCATTATTCTTGTTTTTTTACCTAAAAGCTTCCAAGCTAAAAGTGAACCAATAAAGGCATTACCTAAGCCAATCCATAAAGCTGAAACACCAAATGCCCATCCAAATGAACCAGCATATCCTATAAATATTACAGCTGAAAAATAGCTTGTTCCATAAGCAAATGCTGAAAGCCATGGGCCAACGCTTCTTCCACCTAATACGAAATCAGCAGAAGTTCTCGCTCTTTTTCTACAATAAAAACCAATATAAATTGTTGCTATAAAGAAAATTAATATAAATATAATTTTAAGCCACATTTTAATCTCCTATTCTGTTGTTTGCATTTCAACTAAAGATTTTCCACAATAAATTTGTCTTAACTTTGGTTTTTCTATTTTCCCAGTTGCATTTCTTGGAACCTTAGCAAAAATAATCTTTTTAGGTCTTTTATATCTTGGAAGGTCAAAACAGAATTCATTAATCTCATCTTCTGTTGCACTCATACCTTCCTTAAATTCAATAATAGCAGCTGTAATTTCACCTAATCTCTTATCAGGTAAACCAATTACCGCAACATCCTTAATCTTATCATGTTTTCTTAAGAAATCTTCAATTTGAACAGGATAAATATTTTCTCCACCTGTGATAATTACATCCTTTTTTCTATCAACTAAATAAATGAAACCATCCTTATCACGCTTAGCCATATCACCAGTATATAACCAACCGTCCTTTAATATTTCAGCTGTTGCTTCTGGATTTTTGTAATATTCAACCATTACACCAGGACCTTTTACAACAAGCTCTCCAACTTCCTCTGGTGATGTTATTTCTTTATTACCATCCATAATTTTAACTTCCCATAAATAGCCTGGTACACCTATTGCGCCAACATGGCTAACATTTTCAACACCTAAATGAACACAACCAGGTCCAATAGATTCTGATAAGCCATAATTTGTATCATATTGATGATGAGGGAATACCTTAAGCCATCTTTGTACTAAGCTTGGTGGTACTGGTTGAGCACCTATATGCATTAATCTCCATTGATCTAGCTTATAATTTTCAAGCTTTATATCGCCTCTATCAATTGAATCTAAAATATCTTGTGCCCAAGGTACTAAAAGCCATACAATTGTACATCTTTCTTCAGAAATTGTTTCAAATATCCATTCAGGCTTAATACCCTTTAATAAAACAGCTCTTCCACCAACTAAAAGTGAACCAAACCAATGCATTTTAGCACCTGTATGATATAAAGGTGGCATACATAAAAATGTATCTTCATGTGTTTGCTTATGATGATTTTGTTCAGTTTTACAAGAACCAACTAAAGCCTTATGTAAATGTAGGATAGCTTTAGGAAATCCAGTTGTTCCTGATGAAAAATAAATTGCTGCTTCATCATTTTCAGTCAATTCAATATTAGGCTTATTTGTTGAATATAAATCAATAATATCATTATAAATGTCCGCAAAAGGAACTTCGCTTTGACCAACAAAAATTAATGTTTTAACCTTTGGTGTATGATCGGCAATTGGTTCAACACGTCCAATAAATTCATCACCAAAAATTAAACAATTACAATCAGCTAAATCTAAGCAATATTTAATTTCTTCAGATGTATATCTATAATTCATAGGTACAGCTAAAGCACCTGTTTTTAAAACACCAAAATATATAGGTAGCCATTCTAAGCAATTCATCAATAAAATTGCTACCTTATCTCCTTTTTTTATTCCCTTGCTTAATAATAAATTAGCTGTCTTATTTGCTAATTCATTAAATTCATTCCATGTAATACTTCTTCTATATTCTTTTGCTAAGCCTGGTTCAACTAATGAAAATTCTCTCCATGTTCTATAATGATCTGGCTTTTTTTGAGGATTAATTTCAACTAAGCATTCCTCATCTTTATATTTTTGAGCATTATTCTCTAAAAAGTCAATTATTGTCATTTTTAATTCTCCTTCATTTATAAAAAAAATATTTCGTCTTTAAAAAATATAAAGGACGAAATATTTCCGTGGTACCACCTTAATTCGTTTTAGATAAACTAAAACCTCATTTCAATATAACGGTTGATGCCGTCTTACCTACTTAAATTTCAATAAGAAGCTAATAAGTGTATTTCAAAATAATAATTATGATATTTTACACCAGCCAATATCTCTCTATGCTAATTATTTATTTTTACTTTTCTTATGTCATTGCTTTATTAAATTAATATTTTTTTATTAATAGTAATTATTTAATAATAATGATTCTACTTGAGCTACATCAGCTGTTTTTAAAATAGCTTCAGCACCTAAATTATTTTTACCAATAAATACATATAAATAATTAATTTCAACATTATTATCTGTTAATATTCTTAATAAATCATTTAGCCCATTAGGTCTATCAGGAACAACTACACTAATAACTTCAGTTAGTTTAGCTGTAAATCCTTCCTTTTTAACTAAATCTAAAGCTTTAGCCGAATCATCAACGATTAATCTTAAAATACCATAGTCAGTTGAATCAGCTATTTGTAATGAACGAATATTAATATTATTTGTTCCTAAAAGGTTAGCTATATAGCCAACAGCGCCAGATTTATTTTCAATAAAAATTGAAAGTTGTTTAACTATCATAATCATCACCTCAAGCAAGCTTTCTCTTATCGATTACTCTTTTAGCTTTACCCTCACTTCTTGCTATAGAATTAGGGTTAACTAAAGTTACCTTAGCCCCAATACCTAAGGCACTTCTTATTTTTTCTTCTAAAGTCTTTTGAAGACGTTCAATTGAAGCCATATCATCAGCAAACAAATCAGGAGCCATTTCAACAAATACATCTAATGTATCAGTATTATTAACTCTATCAACTTCAATCTGATAATTTGTTGTAATACCATCAGAACAATATTTTAATAAAACCTCTTCTATTTGACTTGGGAATACATTTACACCACGAATAATAAGCATATCATCAGATCTTCCTGTTGGCTTATTCATTCTAATAAATGTTCTTCCACATTTACATGGTTCAGCATTTAATGAGCAAATATCTCTTGTTCTATATCTAATTAATGGGAATCCTTCCTTTGTTAAGGTTGTAAATACTAATTCACCCTTTTGGCCATAAGGTAAAACCTCACCTGTTTCAGGATCAATTATTTCAACAATAAAATTATCTTCATTAATATGCATACCCTTTTGGCATTCACATTCATAAGAAACTCCAGGGCCCATTATTTCAGATAATCCATATACATCATATGCTTTAATATGAAGTGTTTCTTCAATTTGACGTCTCATCTGTTCTGTCCATGGCTCTGCACCACAAATTGCAGCCTTTAATTTAATTTTATCAACTAATCCTTGCTTTTTAATTTCTTCAGCTAAATACATTGCATAAGATGGTGTTGAGCATAAAATTGTTGAACCAAAGTCTACCATAGTTTGAATTTGACGAGCAGTATTTCCTGTTGAAGCAGGAATTACTGTTGCACCAAGATATGTTGCACCATCATGAGCACCAAGTCCACCTGTAAATAAACCATATCCATAGCATACTTGAACAAAATCATCCTTTGTACCACCTGCTGCAGCAAGCTGCCTTGCAAAGCATTCACTCCAAATTTTTAAATCATTTGCTGTATATCCTACAACAATTTGCTTTCCTGTTGTACCGCTTGATGCGTGAAGTCTAACAATATCTGTCATAGGTACTGCAAAAAGTCCATAAGGATAATAATCTCTTAAATCCTTTTTATATGAAAAAGGTAATTTTTTTAAATCTTCAACTCCGTGGATATCCTCAGGCTTAATACCTCTTTCATCCATTCTTTTTTTGAAAATTTCAACCTTATCATACATTCTTTTAACTTGCCATTTTAATCTTTCATCTTGTATAGCCTTAATTTCTTTACGGCTCATACATTCCTTTTCTTTATTTAATATCATATAACCCTCTTATTTTAAATTATAGCCAAGCTCAAATGCTTTTAAATTAACATCTAAAAGCTTAGCTGGTACAGTTTTTTTAATTACTTCAATCCATTTATCATATGAAATATTGGATTCTTTAGCAAAAACTCCAATTAATACAACATTAACAGCTTTAATATTTCCAGCTTGCTTTGCTAAAGCTAAAGCATCAACAAATTTAGTATCTACAACACTTGATAGCTTCTTATCAATATCCTTAGGATATTCTGCTGCTCCAGTAATAACAGGCATAGGATTAATTTGTTGAGTATTAGCAATTATTTTTCCTGTTGTTTTTAAATAAGGAAGGCTACGATATGCTTCTAGCATTTCAAAAGCTAAAATAACATCTGCTTCACCCTTATCAATAATTGGTGAATAAATAGCATCACCATATTTTACATAGGTTACAACTGAGCCTCCTCTTTGACTCATACCATGAACCTCAGATACCTTTACATCATAACCTAATTCAATTACCATATTACCTAAAATTCTTGATGCAAGAAGTGTTCCTTGTCCACCAACGCCTACAATCATTACATTCATATCAAATTACCCCTCAATCTTTTTAATAGCCTTAAATGGGCATACATTTACGCATAATCCACAACCATTACATTGTGTTTCATCGATGATAACCTTATCACCTACTAAAGAAATTGCAGGACAACCTAGCCTTAAGCATTGCTTACACTTTCTACAATCAAGAGAAATTGTGCAATGACCTGTATATTTAACTGTTTTTAATAAAGCACAAGGTCTTTGGGCTATTATTACTGATGGTTCATCAACTGAAATCTCTGTCTTAACTACCTCTTCAAAATTTTTAACATCAAATGGATCAGCTACAACAACTCTTTTAACACCAACAGAATGAGCTAAATCAATTAAATTTACAGGAATAGTATCTTCCATTCTAATTGTTTTTCCTGTTGTTGGATTTTGTTGGTGACCAGTCATACCTGTAATAGAATTATCTAAAATAATTACAGTATTTGCACCCTTGTTATAAACAATATCAATTAATCCTGTAATACCTGAATGAATAAACGTTGAATCACCTATAACAGAAACTAATTTCTTATTAAATTCTTTTCCTCTAGCTTTTGCCATACCAAAGGCTGCAGAAACTGATGCACCCATACAAATAGTTGAATCAACTGATGCTAAAGGCTTAACAGCCCCTAATGTATAACATCCAATATCTCCTGATACAGTTAAGCCTAGCTTCTTTAAAACATAGAATGTTCCTCTATGAGGACAACCTGCACACATTACAGGAGGTCTTGCTGGAATATCTTCATTAATTTTATTAAATTTAACTGGTTCAACACCTAAAACAACCTTTTTAATCATTGCAGGTGTATATTCGCCCAATAATGTAAATTTATCCTTACCTTCTATATTAGTAATTCCTAATGATTTAACATGCTCTTCAATAAAAGGATCTAATTCTTCTATTACATAAACTAAATCATGATTTTTAGCAAAATTTTTAATTAATTCAACTGGCAATGGATATACTTGTCCTAATTTTAAATAATCTACATTATCTCCTAAAGCTTCTTTAGAATACATATAAGAAATACCTGCAGTAATAACACCAATTTTTTTATTGTTATTTTCAATTTTATTTAATAAATCAGATTCAGCTAATTTAATTAAATTTCTATTTCTTTCTTCAACTACAACATGTCTTTTTATAGCATTTGCAGGCATCATTACATTTTTTGCGATATCCTTATTATAATCCTTTAATTTATAATCAATTCTATCTTCTATTTCAACTAATCCTTGAGAATGAGACACTCTAGTAGATAGTCTAACTAAAACAGGAACATCATATTTTTCACTTAATTCAAAAGCTAATTTTGTATATTCTTTGCATTCTTTAGAATCAGCAGGTTCTACCATTAAAACCTTAGATGCTTTAGCATAATGACGAGAATCCTGTTCATTTTGACTTGAATGCATACCAGGATCATCAGCAACACAATAAACTAATCCACCATTAACACCAATATATGATACTGTAAATAAAGGGTCTGCCATAACATTCAAACCTACATGCTTCATACAGCTCATAGCACGTGCTCCTGCCATAGAAGCTCCAATTGAAACTTCAGCAGCAACCTTTTCATTAGGAGCCCATTCTACATTTACTTCTTTATAATTTGCCATTACTTCTGTTATCTCAGTACTAGGTGTACCAGGATAAGAAGAAACAACACCAACACCAGCTTCATATGCCCCTCTAGCAACAGCAGCATTTCCAATCAATAATTCTTTCATACATTACTCCCTTAAAAATTTTAAAACTTTCAAATATTATAACACATAATTTTATTTTTTGATAGCGCTTTCTAACTTTAATTAATGATTTAATAAATTTGAGTTAATTGAAAAAGTAAATTCCGCTATAAATAGTTGAACTTTAGAAATTGTAAAACTAAATTCCGCTTATGGTATAATAACACTTACCTTAGTTTTGGCTATGAGGAGGTAGCTTAATGAGTAAAACTAAGATTACTGTTAATACTAAAATTAAATATATTAATTCTTCTAATTATCAGAAACATTTCACTTTAGATGATAGAATAAAGATTCAAAAGATTATATCCGAACATAGAGATAATAATGGTAAACTTACTATTATGCTTAAAGATGTTGGAAATATGTTATCTAATGATCCTTCTACCATTTCTAAAGAGGTAAAGCTTCACAGAATATTCAAAGGACGATCTAGTGATCAGCGATTAGGTGCTTATAATTCTATTTGTTCAAAATTTAAAGAATGTAAAAAGAATGCTTGTATTGAATACTATCCCCATATGTTACTTAAAAATTATTGTAAGTGTATTGATAGATGTAAAGATTATGAAGAATACATTTGTCCACACTTAAAAAAATTTCCATGGGTTTGTAATGGATGTCCTAAAGCTAGTGGGTGTTATTTGAATAAATACTATTATTATGGAGATTGTGCTAATAAAGATTACAAATTAACATTATCCGAATCTAGAGAAGGTATTAATCTAACGGCCGATGAATTCAAGGAATTAAATCATACTATATCTAATTATGTGAAGGCTGGTCAACCAATATATCATATTTTCAAATCTCATGATTTACCAGTATCAGAAAGAACTATTTATAATTATGTTGAAAAAGGATACTTAAGTATTAAAAATATCGATTTAAGACGTAAAGTAGCCTACAAGAAAAGATATCAACACAAAACTGATAAAACTATTCTTAGAAAAATTAAACAAGGCAGAATGTATGAAGATTATCAAGAATACGTAAAAACGAATCCTGACGCCTCTATTGTTGAAATGGATACTGTTATATCAGCTGAAGGTTCTAACAAAGTATTACTTACTCTTCATTTCGTTAAATATCACTTTCAATTGGCTTATATATTAGATTCTAAAGAAGTTATTAATATCACAGCTTGTATTAATACTTTATGTAATCAAATAGGCTTAGAAAATTTCAAGAAGTTATTTGAAGTAATTTTAACTGACAATGGTACCGAATTTTCAGATCCAGAATCAATTGAATTTGAGCCTAAAACTGGTGAATTAAGAGCTAAAGTATTCTATTGTCATCCTTATGCGTCTAGAGAAAAAGGACATTGTGAAAAGAATCATGAATATATTAGATATATTTTACCTAAAGGAACTGTATTTGATTTTTTAACTCAAGATATGTGTAATTTAATGATGTCGCATATCAATTCAACTAAAAGACCATCAGTTAATGCCACACCATATGATTTTATGGCATTAGCTTATGGTACAGAATTAATGGACTTATTAAAAATAAAAAAGATTGATTCTAATATGGTTACACTCCTACCAAGATTACTAACCAAATAATCAATCTTTTCCAAAATAACATAGCCAAAACAAGGTAATTAATTTAATAAATAACAGCGGAATTAAGTTATGCAAAATTGATTTATCTGCTATCATTAGACCAACTACCATTATTTTTTTTGCCTTTTTTGGCAACTTCATTATACTACATTTTCTTAATTATGCAAAAAAAGAATGAATGACATTCAACCGTGTTTTAACGGAATTTAGTCATTCATTCTTACTGATTGAAAATTTCAACTATTTATAGCGGAATTTACTTTTTCAATTAACGTTTAATAAATTTGTAAAATTTTAAATATAAAAAAACCGACTAATTTATAGCCGGTGTCCGTTATTATAATCTATCAAAATAGTGTTTATTACCTTTTAACAAATTTGATACATATTCATAGCATTTTTTAGCATCAATCATACATGATTTTGCATTACCAAATAAAAATTCTTTTAATATGCTTTTTTCTTTTAATCCATCATATATCTTAATATAATTATCAGAAATATGAGGATTATAAGATGTATAATGCTTTGGCATATAATATTCATATTTATTAAATCCATCAAAAGAATAAAAATGATAAATATGAGAAGTAAATCTATCTAAAACACCATACTCTTCCTCAATAGAATGAATAAATGTATTTTTAGATATTTTAGCACCTAAAAATAATATTTTAAAATTATAATTTTTCAATTGACCAAAACAACCATTAGGTGATACTGGTGTTTTAGATTCATTATCATATTTTAAATAATCATCTATATTATTACCATAACCACAAACTGAATGGGTTGGATGATGACTTCTTTTAAATCCATTTTTTAATGCAATATTAGTTAAAGCTCCTACGCATGAATTAGCTTCATTTAAATTTAAAATATCACCATCATTTTTCATAAAACTCCAGCTATGTGTTGGAAATAATATCATTCCATCTTTAAAATATTCTTTTAATGCATCAATTAATCCTTCTGCATCACCTTCAATTTTACCAATTAATTTTAAAGATGAGTGAATTAATATATTATCATTTGATTTTAAATTCAATTCATTTAATACTTTAAATATTTCTTTTTTTGTTAACAAATTTGAATTCATTAATATCACCTACAAAAGCAAAAAAATTATAACATAAATATAAAAATAAGACCATCTTTCGATGGTCTATATGATTATTGATTATTGCTTTCTTCTTTTAAGCGAGGCTTAATGATGATTGCTCTATCTTCGCCTTCACCTTCAGATTCTGTATAAACATCACGCCAATCAGCTAATTTTTCATGAATAACACGACGTTCAAATGCAGACATTGGTTGAAGTTTAACTTCTACTTTAGTTTTAGCAACTTCCTTTGCAGTTTTAGTTGCTAAAATTTCTAATTGATGAGCTCTATTGCTCTTATATCCACCAATATCAAGAGTAGTAACTACCTTTTCTTTAGTATATGAAGAAATTAATGTTCTAACTAAAGTTTGTAAGGCTTCTAATGTTTTACCCTTTACACCAATTAATAATGAATTTTCATATGTATCAACTAAATAATGAATTTGTTCTTCATTATTAATAGATCTTGCTTCAATTTGATAGCCAATGTTCATTGCTTTTAAAATATCTTCAAGATATTTTTTTCCTTCTAATGTTAAATTAACATCAACTAATGCTTCACAATTTAAACCTTCAGGTAATTCGCCTAAAACATTGACAAAAATCTTATCAGCTGAAATATGTAACTTTTCTACAGCAATTTCCATTGCTTCTTCTTGAGTCTTTGCTACGAATTCTACTTTCTTTTGCATATTGTTTTTCCCTTCATTATTTACTAGAAACCTGAGGTCTAATCTCTTGGTCCTTCATTTTATAATACTTTCTTTCATTCATCCATCTGCCGACTTGTGATTGGAAAATTTGGTAAACACCACCAATTAACCAATAGATAGCTAATGAAGTAGAGTTTAATGACATAAATACAAACATGATAGTCATAACATACATCATTATTCTCATTTGCTTAGCTTGGTCAGATTGTTTAGTATTCTTAGGATTCTTCTTTTGATACTTTGGAGGTCTACTAGATAACTTTTGTTGAAGAATTTGTAAGCCACCAAATAATAATGCAACTACAACAGCAAAAATCTTATCTTGAACATTTGTTGCTGCAAAGAATGATGTATCTAATTCGAAGAAATTGAATAGTTTAGTATTAGATAAAGCAAAGTTAGATTGATAAGTTACAGTAATACCATTAGCAAGTGTAGTGGTTGCTGTCTTATTAATTCTTTGAACTACCTCATACATTGACATGAAGATAGGGAATTGTAAGAACATAGTACCAAAACAACCAAGTGGATTAATATGATACTTCTTATAAAGCTTCATAGTTTCCATTTGCATTTGTTGTTGGCTTTGAGGATCTTTTCTTTGTCCATACTTTCTTTGAATCTTTTCCATTTCTGGTTGAAGAAGTTGCATTTTTAAACTCATGCTATTTTGCTTAGCATAAATTGGCCATGCAAGAGTTCTAACAATTAATGTTGTGAAGAAAATACCCCAGAAGAATGAATTACCAATACCTTTACCAATTGATGAGCATAACCAAGCAATTGGATAAGATAAGATATTAACAGGCCATGCAAATAATGCATTGAAGAAGCCTGAGCCTCCATTCCAAAGGTCTACCCATTCTTGACCATAGGTAGTGTATATCTTTTGATTCCAAGTTCCACTATCAAAACGACAGCTAGTTAATGAAACTAATAGAAAGGCTAATAAAACTACAAAAATAAGTTTGAATCTATTTCTATAGAAAAAATTAGTCATTTTTTTCTCCTTTTATTATATGTAATTTAAATAATAGATATTCTATTTGCTTAACAATATCCTTGAATTCTAAATTCTTAGCATTAGGTCTTGCAATTATAAAAATATCTATATTGTTATCAAGCGGGATATTTATGGATTGTAAGGCTGCTCTAATTTTTCTTTTTAAAGAATTTCTTTCAACAGCATTACCAATCTTTTTTCCAACACTAATCGCATATCTAAAATGGCTGGTTTTAGGATTATTCATTTTATAAATTGAAAAATAGGAATTATAATAGCTTTTTTTATTAGCTAATATAGCTTCTATTTCTTGGTTTTTCTTTACGCGATATTGTTTTTTCATAAATTCTCCAATTGAAACAAAAAAGTACGACCTCAAAAAATCATTTTAATAATTGATCTGGTCGTACTAGTTATGTCAATAATTTATTAACTTTAATTAAACAGTTAATTGCTTTCTGCCTTTTCTTCTTCTAGCAGCTAAAACTTTTCTACCATTCTTAGTTGCCATTCTTGCACGGAAGCCATGAGTTACTTTTCTTTTACGCTTATTAGGTTGATAAGTTCTTTTCATTTTTTAAAAACCTCTCTTTCTGTTCTAAAACCACGCTTTATGATTTTAGCAAATTAATATATACTTGTCAAGAAGATGTTTTTTGAGTAATTATTTAATACTCTCATCAACTTTCAATTCACCTGATTCTATATTTTTTTATCAAAACTAAATATATTTTATCCTTATATACCTCAATATCTCTAACTGCATGCTCTCCTATTATATTAATAAGTTGATTCAACTAAAAATCTATTTTAGAAAGAGTTGAATAATTTCTATCTTATTATAATATATCTTTTTAAACAATCATAATCATCAAAAAATAACAAACAAAATTTAATATAAAATTATCACATTTTGTGGAAAAAAATAGAATTTTGTAATCAAAATTACAATGAAAATTTTTCAATCCGAAACCGATTAAATTTTATGCAATTTTAAAGTTAAAAAAAAGGTTAAAAAAACTTTTCTAAAATGTGGATAAAAATCCCCTACTTTTTTCCACATGTGTTTATGTGACTTTCATTAAAAAATGGCTCAAAATGGGGTGTTTTTTCGCAAGTTATCCACATTTTTCATAATTATTTGTGTTTTTTCTTCCAAAAATTATCCACATTTTTGGTGGAAAACTTTTTCTTGAAAAGTCTTTTTTTTATGTTATATTTATATCAAGTTAATCATGATTTTAATGTGTTTGCAAAATGATTAAAATTATTAAAATTTGTCTTTAATTTTAGGACATAAAATTTCAATTATTTCATTTTTAATTTTTTTTAAGTGTTTTGAATTAATTTACGTTATTTTTTTATGATTAAAAGTAAGAAACGAGGGGACATTTTTTATGAATGAGTATCAATCTTTATGGAATGATACTATTGACAAGTTAAATGAAATGATGGATGAAACTAATTTCCAAGATACATTTGGAGATGTTAAGCATGTTTCAAAAGAAGAAAATGGCATAATATATGTTATTACACCATCACCTTTTATTAAAAATAAGATCAATAGTATTTATTCAAAAACAATTTCAGACATTTTATCTAATTTAACAACTAGAAAATTAAAATTTAAATTTGTTTGTGAAGATGAATTAAATGCAAGAGCTGTTAAGCAACAACCAGCATTTCCTATTATAAACAAGCATAATTTAAATGAAAATTACAATTTTGAATCTTTCGTTGTTGGTGAATCAAATAGAATGAGTTATTTAACAGCTACTAAAGTAGCTGAAAATCCTGGTACTACATTCAACCCTCTTTATATATTTGGAGGTGTAGGATTAGGTAAAACTCACCTTATGCAGGCAATAGGTAATTATATTGCTGACGGAGATGTTAATAATAAGATTTTATATGTTCAAGCTAATGAATATTTAGAGGATTATGGTAGAGCTATTAGAGATAATAATATGAAAGCTTTCGAAGAAAAATATGAAAATCTTGATGTATTATTAGTTGATGATATTCAAATGCTTGAAAAAGGTAAATCTTCTCAACAAGAATTCTTCAAATTATTTAATAATATGACAGATAGACAAAAACAAATCGTTATTACATCAGATACTCCTCCTGCTAAATTAAATGGTATTATGGATCGTTTAACATCAAGATTCCAAATGGGATTAATTGTTGATATAAAACAACCTGATTATAACCAAAGAGTTCAAATTTTAAAAAGAAAACTACTAGAAACATCACAAGTTCAAGTAAGTGATGATGTTATTAATTACATTGCTGAAAATTTCGTTAATAATGTTAGAGAATTAGAAGGTGCTTTAACAAGAGTTTTATGGCAAGCTGAGATATTAAATACTACTCCTAATATTCAAATTGCTAAGGATACCTTAGAAATATTAATAAATGCACAAATAAAAGATGATAATAGCAATTATGAAAATGCATTATCAGTTATTGCTGATTTTTATTCTATTAGTGTAGCTGATCTATTAGGTAAATCACGTAATAATAAATATGTATTACCTAGACATATTGCTATGTTCTTATTAAAGTCTCATTATAAGCTTACTTATTCTAAAATCGGTGCTATTTTTAATGGTAGAGATCATACTACTGTTATGAACGGCTGTCAAAAAATTGAAGGCGAATTAGAACACGATAAAGAGCTTAAAATGGCTGTGGATTCAATCCTAAAAAAAATCTAGTTTAATGTGGAAAAAATGTGTTATTTATGGTATAATAAATGTAGTGTTTTTGGGACTTTTTCAGAGTTATCCACAAACCCACATTTACCAATAATAATAACAATATTTAATTAATAATAATTATTATAAAATCCGGAGGCAATTTTTATGAATATTACAATAGATAGAGAAATCCTACTTGAAAACTTAAACGTAATTTCAAGAGGCTTACCTAATAAATCTCCAATGCCAATTTTAACTGGTATTAAAATGGAAGCAACAGATACAGATTTATTCTTAACTTCTTCTAATACTGATATTTCAGTTGAGGTTTTAATCAATGATGTATCATTAAAAATTACAGAACCTGGTAAGACAGTTGTTCCAGGTAAGCAATTCATTGATATTATAAGAATCATTGGTGCTAAAAAAGTAAATTTATTATTAGATGAAAATAATTCATTAATCATTAAAGGTGATAAATCAGAATTTAATTTAAAGATTATGGATTATATGGATTATCCTAATATTGATTTTGTAACATTAGAAAATCCTTTAACATTAGAATCTTCTGAATTAAAATCAATTATTAGAGAAACAGTATTCTCAACAGCTCAAACTGAAAAAAAGCCAATCTTAACTGGTGTTAACTTTAATAATAAAGATAATCAATTAGTTATTACAGCAACAGATTCATTTAGATTAAGTCAAAAGATTTTATCTATTGATTCTTATCAAGATTTTAATATTACAATTCCTAATAAATCATTAGATGAAATGAGTAAGGTATTAGATTCATATGAAGGAAAGATTAGCTTATACTTCTCTTCTAATAAATTATTATTAAAATATAAGAATGTTTTATTCCAAACAAGATTATTAGATGGTAATTATCCTGATACATCAAGAATAATGCCAACTAATTTCCCTATCATTATTAGATTTAATAGAGATGAATTACTTGCAGTTGTAGAAAGAGTTTCTATTATGTCACCTAAGGATAGAGAAAAGGATAGAGAAACTACTTCTAATGTTATTAAATTAACTATTAAAAAGGATAGAAGTATTGAAATATCAACTACAAACAATATATTAGGTAGTGCAACAGAAGAAATTACTCCAACAGATATTGAAGCTACAAATGCTATTTCAATTGGTTTTTCTTCAAGATATTTCATCGAAGCTTTAAGAAGTTTCATGTCAACAGAAATTTCTATTAGCTTATCAGGTGAAATTAGACCATTTATTGTAAGAGGAGATTACGATGCTAATTTAACACAATTAATTCTTCCTCTAAGAATGGATTGATAATTTAGTTTAAGAAAGTGGCCTCTGGTCACTTTTTTTAATAATTAGGGAGAAAAATAAAGAAAAAGGAAACGAAAAAATGAAAAAGAAAAAAATTTTATTAGGCATATCCTTAGCTGCCTTATCATTATTTACTTTAGCATCATGTAGTGTTGAAATAAATAATAACAACAGTAATCCAGTTAATACTGATCCAGTTGTAAAAGAACCTAAGGAAGATGAGATTACTATTAGTGTAGCTAATAAAGAATTTGATGGTAATCCTATAGCTGTAACTGCTACAGCAACAAGTGGTAAAACACCAAAATTAGAATATAAATTAGCTAAGAATAGTGATTCAGATTATTCAACTCTAGCTCCTAAAGAAGCAGGTAATTATGTTGTTAAAGCTACTACTTCTGCATCAGATGAATATAAAGAGGCAAGCACTACAAAAGAATTTAAAATATCATTAAATTATTTACCTGAAGATTATAAGCAATATTTAAATACTAGTGCTTATGTAACAGTTAATAATGAAAAAGAATTTTTAGATGCTTTATATAATGCAAAAACAACATATACAAATAATTTTACAGAGATTACTGAAAATGATGGATACGTTGTTAGAAATAATGTTAGAAAGAATGCTACTAACTGGACTAATGCTATAACAAAAGGATTATATTTAAAAAATGATGATGAATCTTATACAAAGATTCCTTCAGATATTCCTTTTGATTCAAATGATACAACATATACTGCATCATTAACATATTATGAGGATTCTCCTTATTCTAAAGTATCTTATACTCAAGAATTAGTTAAAGAAAGTACTGTTAAAGTAATTGAAATTGCTAGTGACTTAGATTTAGGATATAACAAAATTAAAAATTTAGGTGCTCCAGCAGTTTATGAAAATTGGGATAATAAGAAAAGACTTGAAGGAACTACTGATATTTATTGTGATCCTGATATTCAAGAAGCTGGTATTAGTAAAATAAAGGTTGAAAATGTTACTAATTTAATTATTTATTCAAAAAATGGTTCTAAATTAACACATTGTGGATTTAATGTTTCTTCTGCTAAAAATATTAAATTTATTAATTTAGAAATGGATGAAATTTGGATGTGGGAAGATTCTACTTCTGCATCTCCAACAATTAAAGTTGGTGATTATGATTCATTTGGTTGGGCATACTTTAAAGTATCATTCAGTGATAATATTGTTATAGATCATTGTACATTTGGTAAATCATTTGATGGTCAAATAGATTATTCTAACCCATATTATCAATCAATGGGTACATATTCAAAAGCTCCATATGGTGCAACAGGTTCAAATGGCTTATTAGTATCTAATTGTGATTTTAAAGCTGGAAGTGCTGATAAAGATGGCTATTTATATAAAATGATGTCAAAAATTGAAGATGAATATCAAATTTATGCTGCAAATAAAACAGGATATACTTATTCAAATAAATCTTGTAGATATTATTTCACATTAAGAGATAGTGGTTTATCTTTTGATGATATCTTATATGGAATTGCTATACCACAAAAGAAAGCCTTCTTATGGGGTGATAGTG
>Ga0247609_10002189_pt1 | contig 21184 bp, 17 predicted proteins | sample 172DNAGHGlowgp2_FD_193487 | JGI IMG/M metagenome (GOLD analysis project Ga0247609, IMG submission 193487) | Sheep rumen microbial communities from Palmerston North, Manawatu-Wanganui, New Zealand - 1728 DNA GHGlow gp2 | ecosystem: Host-associated > Mammals > Digestive system > Stomach > Rumen ...
TGGTAATGCCTGGTGATAACGTAGAGATTACCGTTGAGCTGATTTACGCTGTAGCTCTGAACAAGGGTCTGCGTTTCGCTATCCGCGAGGGTGGTCGTACGGTTGGTTCTGGTCAGATCACAGAGGTTTACGAGGACTAATCCCCTCGTGGATTGCGACCTAAGGGTCGTGATATACACTCCAAAAAGCCCCCACACAATGGGTGGGGGCTTTAATTACGGGAATAGCTCAGTTGGTAGAGCATCGGTCTCCAAAACCGAGGGTCGTGGGTTCGAGTCCTCCTTCCCGTGCAAGATATAAGAGATATGTTTAAGAAGATTATCAATTATTGCAAGGCTTGCTACGATGAGCTTGCACATAAGACAACTTGGCCGACACGCAAGGAGTTGACACACAGCGCAGTGGTAGTTCTTTCCGCTTCGCTGATTATCGCTTTGGTAGTGTGGGCAATGGATTTTGTATTTAAGTCGTTTATGAGTCTGGTTTACCCAGCTTAATTCTATCTTAAGAGAGATGGCTCAGTCAGGAATGAAATGGTACGTGCTCCGCGCAGTGAGTGGTAAGGAGGGTAAGGTCAAGGAGTATATTGAGGCTCTGATGAAGAAGGATACCTTTCTTGCTGCAAATGTCAGTCAGATATTGCTGCCAACAGAGAAATATGCACAGCTCCGAAACGGCAAGCGTGTTGTCAAGGAGAAGCTGTTCCTGCCCGGATATGTGCTCGTAGAGGCCAATCTGGTAGGTGAGATGGCTTCCACGCTGCGCTTCGTCCCCAACGTACTGGGTTTCCTCGGCGGAATGGATAAGCCTACACCAGTTAAGCAGTCGGATATCAACCGTATCCTGGGTGTTGCAGAGGAGACAGAGATCAAGAGCGAAGAGATCGGAGTACCTTATATGGTCGACGAGGCTGTGAAGGTAACCGACGGACCTTTCAGTGGATTCAGCGGAGTCATCGAGGAAGTAAATGCCGAGAAGCACAAGCTGAAGGTTATGGTAAAAATCTTTGGACGCAAGACTCCATTGGAGCTTGGATATAATCAGGTAGAGAAAGAATAAGGCGAATGTTACGGTTCGCCGTTCTATATATCGGTCGCAGGAGGCTTCCACTCCCAAGGCTTATATAACAATTCAATAAATTATTAACAGAAAATGGCTAAAGAAGTTGCTGGATTAATCAAATTACAGATTAAAGGTGGCGCTGCGAATCCTTCACCCCCAGTAGGACCTGCTCTGGGTTCTAAGGGTATTAACATCATGGGATTCTGCAAAGAGTTCAACGCCAGAACCCAGGATAAGGCAGGTAAGATTATTCCTGTTGTTATCACTTACTACACTGACAAGTCATTCTCGTTCGAACTGAAGACTCCCCCTGCAGCTGTTCAGCTGAAGGAGGCTGCTAAGGTTAAGAGCGGTTCTGCCGAGCCCAACCGTAAGAAGGTTGCAAGTGTAACTTGGGATCAGGTAAAGGCTATTGCAGAGGACAAGATGAAGGACTTGAACTGCTTCACAGTAGAATCAGCAATGAAGCTTGTTGCAGGTACAGCCCGTAGTATGGGTATCACTGTAAAAGGGGACTTCCCTGGTAAATAATTAATAACTTCAATTAGAACAATGAGTAAACTGACAAAAAATCAAAAGTTGGTAGCTGATAAGGTTGAAGCAGGGAAAGCATACTCTTTGAAAGAAGCCGCTGCACTGGTGAAGGAGATTACCACCACCAAGTTTGAGGCTTCAGTCGATATCGATGTACGCTTGGGCGTTGACCCGCGTAAGGCCAACCAGATGGTTCGTGGCGTTGTTTCGCTGCCGAACGGTACTGGTAAGGTTACTCGCGTGCTCGCTCTCTGTACTCCTGATCAGGAGGCTGCTGCAAAAGAAGCAGGTGCTGACTATGTTGGTCTTGACGAGTATATCGAAAAGATCAAGGGCGGTTGGACAGATGTTGATGTTATCATCACGATGCCGTCTTGCATGGGTAAGTTAGGTCCCCTCGGCCGTGTACTCGGTCCCCGTGGTTTGATGCCTAACCCCAAGAGCGGTACTGTTACTATGGATGTCGCTAAGGCAGTTAAGGAAGTAAAGCAGGGTAAGATTGACTTTAAGGTTGACAAGGCCGGTATCGTGCATACGTCAATCGGTAAGGTAAACTTCACTGCTGATCAGATCTTTGAGAATGCAAAGGAGTTCATCTCTACCATTATCAAGCTGAAGCCCGCTGCTGCAAAGGGTACATACATTAAGAGTATTTTCCTCTCAAGCACTATGAGTATGGGTATCAAGGTAGATCCTAAATCAGTTGAATAACTCGTTAAAAGATTAGACAAATGAAAAAGGAAGTAAAAGATACTATCATCGTAGAACTCGGAGAGCAGTTGAAGGCATTCCCTCATTTCTATCTGGTAGACCTTACCGGACTGGATGCTGTTAAGACCTCTGACCTCCGTCGCAAGTGCTTCAAGAACGAGATCAAACTGCTGGTTGTGAAGAACAAGCTTCTGCACAAGGCATTTGAGGCTTCTGAGATCGATTTCTCTCCGTTATATGACTGCCTGAAGGGTAACACCGCTGTTATGTTCACACAGACAGCTAATGTCCCCGCCAAGCTGATCAAGGAGTACAAGAAGGAAGGTATCCCCGCCCTGAAGGGTGCATATGCTGAGGAGAGCTTCTTCGTAGGTGCTGACAAGCTTGATGAGCTGGTAGCAATCAAGAGCAAGAACGAGCTTATCGCCGAGGTTGTGGCTCTGCTGCAGTCTCCGATCAAGAACGTCGTTTCTGGTCTGAATGCTGGTGGCAAAGTACACGGTCTGCTTGACGCTATCGCTGAGCGTAACAAATAAGCGAAAAAGTAACATTAACATTAAAAACAATTAAAATTTTAAATAAAATGGCAGATATTAAAGCTATTGCAGAAGAGTTGGTAAACCTTACTGTAAAAGAAGTTAATGAGTTGGCAACTGTCCTGAAGGACGAGTATGGAATTGAGCCCGCCGCTGCAGCTGTTGCTGTTGCTGCTGGTCCCGCTGCTGCTGGTGCAGGAGAGGCTGCTGCTGAGGAGAAGTCTTCATTCGACGTAGTTCTGAAGTCAGCAGGTGCTGCTAAGCTCCAGGTCGTTAAGGCCGTTAAGGAGGCTTGTGGTCTTGGTCTGAAGGAGGCTAAGGATCTGGTTGATGGTGCTCCCGCTACTGTAAAGGAGGGCCTGTCTAAGGAAGAGGCTGAGAACCTGAAGAAGACCATCGAGGCTGCTGGTGCTGAGGTTGAGCTGAAGTAATTCGCACAACAATACCTATGTGGTTGGGGACTCTCCGGTAGAGAGTTCCTAACCATTTTTTTGTCTCTTGATCCGGAACGTCCGGATTGTTTCCCCGGAGATTCCGGTTAATAGAATCAACAAGAAATAGAATATGGCTTCAAAAATAATTGATAACAGAGTAAACTTTGGCAGCGTCAAGAATCCCATGCCGTTCCCGGATTTCCTTGATGTGCAATTAAAGTCATTCAAAGACTTCCTGCAGTTGGACACTCCGCCTGAGGAACGCAAGAATGACGGTCTGTATAAGGTGTTCGCTGAGAACTTCCCTATCACCGACACGCGTAATAACTTCGTTCTTGAGTTCCTGGATTACTATATCGACCCGCCCCGCTACACCATCGATGAGTGCTTGGAGCGTGGTCTTACCTATAGCGTACCTTTGAAGGCTAAGCTGAAACTGTATTGTACTGATCCCGATCATGAGGATTTCGATACGGTTGTCCAGGATGTATTCCTGGGCCCGATCCCCTATATGACCGCCAACGGTACTTTCGTTATCAATGGAGCCGAGCGTGTAGTAGTATCACAGTTGCATCGTTCACCTGGTGTGTTCTTCGGACAGAGCGTACACGCTAACGGTACACTGCTTTATTCTGCACGTATCATCCCGTTCAAGGGTTCATGGATCGAGTTCGCTACCGACATTAATAATGTTATGTACGCGTACATCGATCGTAAGAAGAAGTTGCCCGTTACCACGCTGCTGCGTGCCATCGGTTATGAGACCGATAAGGACATCCTGCAGATCTTCGACCTCGCTGAGGAGGTGAAGGTTAACAAGACCGCCCTGAAGAAGGTGCTGGGTTGCAAGCTGGCTGCCCGTGTGCTGAAGAGCTGGAACGAGGACTTCGTTGATGAGGATACCGGTGAGGTTGTTTCTATCGAGCGTAACAATGTGATCATGGAGCGCGAGACAGAGATCACCGAGGAGAATATGATGGAGATCCTGGAGAGCGGTGCACAGACCATCCTTGTTCACAAGGACGAGTCGATGGCTCAGGATTACTCTATCATCTTCAACACCCTCGCCAAGGATACATCTAACTCTGAGAAGGAGGCTGTGCTCTACATCTATCGTCAGCTGCGTAATGCAGATCCTGCTGATGATGCCAGCGCACGTGAGGTGATTCAGAACCTGTTCTTCTCTGACAAGCGTTATGACCTGGGCGATGTAGGTCGCTACCGTATCAACAAGAAGCTTGGTCTCGACACCGATATGGATGTACGCGTGCTGACCAAGGAGGATATCATCGAGATTATCAAGTACCTGATTCAGCTGGTTAACTCGAAGGCTGCTGTCGACGATATCGACCACCTGTCTAACCGTCGTGTACGCACCGTTGGTGAGCAGCTGTCTAATCAGTTCTCTATCGGTCTGGCCCGTATGAGCCGTACCATCCGTGAGCGCATGAACGTTCGTGATAACGAGGTGTTCAACCCCACGGACCTGATCAACGCCAAGACCATCTCGAGTGTTATCAACTCGTTCTTCGGTACCAACCCGCTGTCACAGTTCATGGATCAGACCAACCCGCTGGCTGAGGTGACCCACAAGCGTCGTCTCTCTGCCCTGGGTCCTGGCGGTCTGTCTCGTGAGCGTGCTGGTTTCGAGGTGCGTGACGTACACTATACACACTATGGTCGTCTCTGCCCGATTGAGAGCCCTGAAGGTCCTAACATCGGTCTGATCTCGTCACTCTGTGTATATGCTAAGATTAATGAGCTCGGCTTTATCCAGACTCCTTACCGTAAGGTTGAGAATGGTATTGTCAACCTCGATAATAATGAGATTGTTTACCTCACCGCTGAGGAGGAGGCTGAACACGTTATCGGTCAGGGTAATGCACCTTTGAACGATGATGGTACCTTTATCCGTGAGGTCGTTAAGTGCCGTCAGGATGCCGACTTCCCCGTTGTGCCTCCTACAGACGTTGACCTGATGGACGTATCTCCCCAGCAGATCGCTTCTATCGCTGCTTCGCTGATTCCGTTCCTGGAGCACGACGATGCTCACCGTGCACTGATGGGATCTAACATGATGCGCCAGGCTGTACCTCTGCTTCACAACGAGGCTCCTATCGTAGGTACCGGTATCGAGAAGCAGGTTTGTGAGGACTCACGTACCATGGTAACTGCCGAGGGCGACGGTGTGATTGAGTATGTTGATGCTACAACCATCCGTATTCTTTACGATCGCACTGAGGATGAGGAGTTCGTAAGCTTCGAGCCCGCTCTGAAAGAGTATCGTATCGCTAAGTTCCGTCGTACCAACCAGAACATGACCATCGACCTTCGTCCTATCTGTGAGAAGGGTCAGCGTGTGAAGGCAGGTGATATCCTCACTGAGGGTTATGCTACCGAGAACGGTGAGCTGGCTCTGGGTCGTAACCTGCTCGTGGCTTACATGCCTTGGAAGGGTTACAACTATGAGGATGCTATCGTGCTCAACGAGCGCATCGTTCGTGAGGATGTGCTGACTTCTGTACACGTAGACGAGTACTCTCTCGATGTTCGTGAGACGAAGCGTGGTGTTGAGGAGTTCACCGCTGATATTCCTAATGTCAGCGAGGAGGCTACCAAGGACCTCGACGAGAACGGTATCATCCGTGTCGGTGCCCGTGTAGAGCCCGGTGATATCCTGATCGGTAAGATTTCACCTAAGGGTGAGAGCGATCCTTCACCTGAGGAGAAGCTGCTCCGTGCCATCTTCGGCGACAAGGCTGGTGATGTGAAGGACTCTTCATTGAAGGCCAATCCTTCACTGTCGGGTGTTATCATCGACAAGAAGCTGTTTGCCCGTGCTATTAAGGATCGTAAGTCAAAGCAGCAGGATAAGATCACGCTGGCTAAGATCGACGAGGAGTACGACGCAAAGGTTGGCGACCTGAAGGATATCCTGATCGACAAGCTCATGGAGCTGACCAAGGGTAAGACCTCTCAGGGTGTGAAGGACTACACCGGTGCAGAGATTATCACCAAGGGTAGCAAGTTCACTGCTGCCGCCCTGCGTAACCTCGAGTACGGTGATGTTCAGATCAGCAACTGGACCAATGATGAGCATAAGAATGAGTTGATAGCCAAGCTGATTATCAACTTCATGAAGAAATATAAGCTGCTTGATGCAGAGCAGAAGCGCCGCAAGTTCGCCATTACCATCGGCGATGAGCTGCCCAATGGTATTCTGCAGATGGCAAAGGTTTATGTGGCCAAGAAGCGTAAGATTGGTGTGGGTGATAAGCTCGCCGGTCGTCACGGTAACAAGGGTATCGTGTCTAAGGTGGTCCGCCAGGAGGATATGCCGTTCCTCGAGGACGGTCGTCCTGTCGACCTCGTGCTGAACCCGCTGGGTGTGCCTTCACGTATGAACCTCGGTCAGATCTTCGAGGCTATCCTCGGTGCTGCCGGTAAGCGTCTCGGTGTGAAGTTCGCTACACCTATCTTCGATGGTGCTAAGCTCGACGACCTCGCTGAGTGGACCGACAAGGCAGGTCTGCCTCGCCTCTGCTCTACCCACCTCTATGATGGTGAGACGGGTGAGATGTTCGACCAGCCTGCAACAGTAGGTATCACCTACTTCCTCAAGCTCGGTCACATGGTTGAGGATAAGATGCACGCCCGTTCTATTGGCCCGTACAGCTTGATTACCCAGCAGCCACTTGGTGGTAAGGCACAGTTCGGTGGTCAGCGTTTTGGTGAGATGGAGGTTTGGGCTCTTGAGGCATTCGGTGCTAGCCACGTGCTCCAGGAGATCCTGACTATCAAGTCTGATGATACTGTAGGCCGTTCAAAGGCTTACGAGGCCATTGTCAAGGGTGAACCCATGCCTACGCCGGGTATTCCCGAGTCACTCAATGTGCTGTTGCACGAGTTGCGCGGTCTCGGCCTGAGCATCACACTTGATTAAGCGAGTTAAGTATTAAGAGTTACGAATTAAGAGAAAGAAATATATATGGCTTTCAAGAAAGATTCAAAAGTAAAGAGTAATTTCACGAAAATTACCATCGGACTTGCTTCGCCCGAAGAGATCCTCGAGAGCAGTTTCGGAGAGGTTACCAAACCCGAGACCATCAACTACCGTACATATAAGCCGGAGCGCGACGGTTTGTTCTGCGAGCGCATCTTCGGTCCTACCAAGGACTATGAGTGTGCCTGCGGAAAGTACAAGCGCATCCGTTATAAGGGTATCGTCTGCGACCGATGCGGTGTAGAGGTTACTGAGAAGAAGGTTCGTCGTGAGCGTGCCGGTCACATCGAGCTCGTTGTGCCCGTTGCACATATCTGGTATTTCCGTAGCCTTCCCAATAAGATTGGTTATCTGCTTGGTCTGCCCACCAAGAAGCTCGACGCTGTGATCTACTACGAGCGCTACGTCGTGATTCAGCCGGGTGCTATGGCTGGCAAGAAGGATGCTGAGGGCAACGATGCCATCGGTTCAAATATGTACGACCTGCTCACTGAGGAGGAGTACAGCGAGATCGTTGACAACAAGCTGCCCAATAACGATTATCTGGACGATAGCGATCCTAATAAGTTCATTGCCAAGATGGGTGCCGAGGCTATCTATGACCTCCTGCTCCGTCTTGACCTCGATTCACTGTCATACGAGTTGCGCGACCGTGCCAACAGCGATTCTTCCGTACAGCGTAAGAACGAGGCACTGAAGCGTCTGCAGGTGGTAGAGGCCTTCCGCACCAGTGTGGAGAAGGGCATCAACCGTCCTGAGTGGATGATCATGAAGATTATCCCTGTTACTCCTCCTGAGCTCCGTCCTCTGGTTCCCCTGGATGGTGGTCGCTTCGCTACATCCGACCTCAACGACCTCTACCGTCGTGTGATCATCCGTAACAACCGTCTGAAGCGTCTGATGGAGATCAAGGCTCCTGAGGTGATTCTCCGTAACGAGAAGCGTATGCTCCAGGAGGCTGTGGATTCACTCTTCGACAACAGCCGTAAGTCATCTGCTGTTAAGAGCGATAGCAACCGTCCTCTGAAGTCACTCTCTGACTCACTGAAAGGTAAGCAGGGTCGTTTCCGTCAGAACTTGCTCGGTAAGCGTGTTGACTATTCAGCCCGTTCGGTTATCGTTGTAGGTCCTGAGCTGAAGATGGGTGAGTGCGGTCTGCCTAAGCTGATGGCCGCCGAGCTCTACAAGCCGTTCATTATCCGTAAGCTCATTGAGCGCGGTATCGTGAAGACGGTGAAGAGCGCCAAGAAGATCGTTGACCGTCGTGAGCCGGTTATCTGGGATATCCTTGAGAACGTGATGAAGGGTCACCCCGTTCTGCTGAACCGTGCCCCGACACTTCACCGTCTGGGTATCCAGGCCTTCCAGCCTAAGCTCATCGAGGGTAAAGCTATTCAGCTGCACCCGCTGGCATGTACCGCCTTCAACGCCGACTTCGATGGTGACCAGATGGCTGTGCACCTCCCACTGAGTAACGAGGCTATCCTTGAGGCTCAGCTCCTGATGCTCCAGAGCCACAACATTCTGAATCCTGCCAATGGTGCACCTATCACCGTTCCTTCACAGGATATGGTGCTTGGTCTCTATTATATCACCAAGATCCGTCCCGAGGCCAAGGGTGAGGGCCTTACTTTCTATGGTCCCGAGGAGGCTATCATTGCCCATAATGAGGGCAAGTGCGATCTCCACGCCCAGGTGAAGGTGATGGTCGACGACATCGTTGATGGCAAGCCCGTACGCCATATGGTTGAGACTTCTGTAGGTCGTGTCATTGTGAATGGCATCATTCCTAAGGAGGTAGGCTTCGTTAACAAGATCATCTCTAAGAAGAGTCTGCGTGATATCATTGCCGATGTTATCAAGAACGTAGGTTTCGCAGAGGCTTGTGAGTTCCTCGATGGTATTAAGAACCTCGGTTACCGCATGGCATATCTGGCCGGTTTGTCGTTCAACCTCGACGATATCATCATCCCGAAGGAGAAGGCCGACCTGATCAAGAAGGGTAATGAGGAGGTTCGTCAGATTACTGACAACTATAACATGGGATTCATCACCGATAACGAGCGTTACAATCAGGTTATCGATACCTGGACGCACGTTAACAACGATATCGGTAACATCCTGCTGAAGCAGATGACCGAGGCCGACAAGGGTTTCAACGCCGTATTCATGATGCTCGACTCAGGTGCTCGTGGTAGTAAGGACCAGATCAAGCAGCTCTCTGGTATCCGTGGCCTGATGGCTAAGCCTCAGAAGGCCGGTGCCGAGGGACACCAGATTATTGAGAACCCGATTCTGTCGAACTTCAAGGAGGGTATGTCAGTGCTTGAGTACTTTATCTCTACTCACGGTGCCCGTAAGGGTTTGGCTGATACCGCTATGAAGACGGCCGACGCCGGTTACCTGACTCGTCGTCTGGTTGACGTTTCTCACGATGTGATCATCACCGAGGAGGACTGTGGTACGCTTCGCGGTCTGCAGTGCACCGCTCTGAAGAGTGGCGATGAGATCATCTCAAGTCTGGCTGAGCGTATCCTTGGTCGTGTGTCAGTACACGATGTGATCAACCCCAAGACTGGCGATGTGATTGTTGAGGCTGGTGAGGAGATCACCGAGCCCATCGCCGAGGCTATCGAGAAGGCCGACATCGAGAGCGTTGAGATTCGTTCAGTGCTTACCTGTGAGTCTAAGAAGGGTGTCTGCATGAAGTGTTACGGACGTAACCTCGCTACCCGTCGTATGGTTCAGAAGGGTGAGGCTGTCGGTGTGATTGCCGCTCAGGCTATCGGTGAGCCGGGTACTCAGCTTACACTTCGTACGTTCCACGCCGGTGGTGTGGCTGCCAACGCAGCTGCCAATGCCAGCATCGTATCTAAATATGATCGCGCGATGATCGAGATGGAGGAAGTCCGCACCGTTCCTTTCGATGAGGACGGCCGTGAGTGCGAGATGGTTGTCAGCCGTCTGGGTGAACTCCGTTTCGTTGATCCAAATACTAAGATTGTCCTTTCAACGGTGAACGTACCTTACGGTTCTTCACTCTACTTCCGCAATGGCGACGAGGTAAGCAAGGGCGACAAGATTGCTCAGTGGGATCCGTTCAACGCCGTTATCGTGACCGAGTATGCTGGTCGCCTCAAGTTCAACGACGTGATCGAGGGTGTTACCTTCCGTGCTGAGACCGATGAGACCACAGGTCTTACCGAGAAGATCGTTACCGAGTCTAAGGATCGTTCAAGGGTGCCTACCTGTGACATCATTGGTGCCGATGGTGAGGTAATTGGAACTTATAATTTCCCTGTGGGTGGTCACGTGGTTGTAGAGGATGGCCAGACTGTTAAGACTGGTGAGACTCTCGTTAAGATTCCTCGTGCTGCTGCCAAGGGTGGTGATATCACCGGTGGTCTGCCGCGTGTAACCGAGCTCTTCGAGGCTCGTAACCCATCTAACCCTGCCGTTGTATCCGAGATCGATGGTGAGGTAACCATGGGTAAGGTAAAGCGCGGTAACCGTGAGATCGTTGTTACCTCTAAGACCGGAGAGCAGCGCCGTTACCTGGTATCGCTCTCTAAGCAGATCCTTGTTCAGGAGCATGATGCCGTACGTGCTGGTACTCCATTGTCAGATGGTGTTATCACTCCCGCCGACATCCTGGCCATTAAGGGTCCCACCGCTGTTCAGGAGTATATTGTGAATGAGGTACAGGATGTGTATCGTCTGCAGGGTGTGAAGATTAACGATAAGCACTTTGAGATCATCGTTCGTCAGATGATGCGTAAGGTACAGATCAATGAGCCCGGCGATACTTCATTCCTTGAGCAGGAGATTGTCGACAAGCTCGACTTCGCTGAGGAGAACGACCGTATCTGGGGTAAGAAGGTGGTTACCGATGCCGGTGACTCCGAGAACCTGCAGAAGGGTCAGATTGTGACAGCCCGCAAGCTGCGCGACGAGAACTCTATGCTGAAGCGCCGCGACCTCCGTCTCGTTCAGGTACGTGATGCTGTGCCCGCTACTTCTACTCAGATCCTGCAGGGTATCACCCGTGCCGCTCTCCAGACCAAGTCGTTCATGTCGGCTGCATCGTTCCAGGAGACAACGAAGGTGCTCAATGAGGCTGCCATCCGCGGTAAGGTCGATCATCTGGAGGGTATGAAGGAGAACGTGATCTGCGGTCACCTCATTCCTGCCGGTACCGGTCTGCGTGAGTTCGAGAAGATTATCGTAGGTTCCAAGGAAGAGTATGAGCGCATTCAGGCCAATCGCAAGAATGTACTCGATTTCGCCGAGGAAACAGTACTCGATGAGAAGTAATTAGATAGCAATTTGCTATTAATAATTGCAAAAAGTGTTATATCTTGTTAAATCATACAAGGTATAGCACTTTTTCTTTATTATATATTAGGTGGAATCGGAAATTAGTTGTACCTTTGCAGCCCGAAACGCCCTTTTAAGCGAGAAAGGGTGCCGTAAAGTGCTGAATATAAACAAAATATATATATAATTAAATTAAAAATTAAAGTATTATGCCTACAATTTCACAATTGGTAAGAAAGGGCAGAAAGGTGATTGTTGACAAGTCAAAGTCACCCGCGCTGGACAATTGTCCTCAGCGTCGTGGCGTCTGTGTACGTGTCTACACAACAACCCCGAAGAAGCCTAATTCGGCTATGCGTAAGGTAGCCCGTGTTCGTCTGACAAATCAGAAGGAAGTCAACTCTTACATCCCCGGTGAGGGACACAACCTGCAGGAGCACTCAATCGTGCTTGTTCGCGGTGGTCGTGTAAAGGACCTGCCCGGTGTACGTTATCACATCGTTCGTGGTACACTTGATACCGCCGGTGTAGCAAACCGCACACAGCGTCGTTCTAAGTACGGAGCAAAGCGTCCTAAGGCTAAGAAGTAAAATGACCGGAGAAGGTCAGTCGAGCCAAACAAGAAAATTTATTTAATCCGTTTTGCTGGAGCACCGATAAAGATTCGGTAAATGTTATAAGGTTGAGTAAATACTCATGTGAGAGTGTTGAAGAACAAGTAAGAACAGCCCCCAAGCAGAATTTAATCATTCAAACAAACAATGAGAAAAGCAAAACCCAAGAAGCGTGTGATCCTGCCGGATCCCGTGTTCAACGACCAGAAGGTCTCAAAGTTCGTGAATCACCTCATGTACGATGGTAAGAAGACCAAGTCGTATGAGATTTTCTACAATGCACTGGAGACAGTGAAGGCAAAGATGCAGAGCGAGGAGAAGTCTGCCCTGGAGATCTGGAAGCAGGCCCTCGACAACATCACCCCTCAGGTGGAGGTGAAGAGCCGCCGTATTGGTGGTGCTACTTTCCAAGTTCCTACGGAGATCCGTCCCGACCGTAAGGAGAGTATTTCCATGAAGAATATGATCTCTTTCGCTCGCAAGCGTAGCGGCAAGTCAATGGCCGATAAGCTGGCTTCTGAGATTATGGATGCCTACAACAACCAGGGTGGTGCCTTCAAGCGTAAGGAGGATATGCACCGTATGGCTGAGGCTAACCGCGCATTTGCTCACTTCCGTTTCTAAGATAAGGTATTATATTAAGGTAAAGACGTTAAAGGATAAACAAGACAATGGCAAATCGCGATTTACATTTGACGAGAAACATCGGTATTATGGCCCACATCGATGCCGGTAAGACCACTACTTCTGAGCGTATTCTGTTCTACACAGGTAAGACTCATAAGATTGGTGAGGTACACGATGGCGCTGCCACGATGGACTGGATGGCTCAGGAGCAGGAGCGCGGTATTACTATCACATCCGCTGCTACCACCTGTAACTGGACGTGGAACAACAAGACTTTCAAGATCAACCTGATTGATACTCCGGGACACGTAGACTTCACCGCTGAGGTGGAGCGTTCACTGCGTGTGCTCGACGGAGCCGTAGCTACTTACTCTGCTGCCGACGGTGTTCAGCCTCAGTCTGAGACTGTATGGCGCCAGGCCGATAAGTACAATGTGCCCCGTATCGGTTATGTAAACAAGATGGACCGTTCAGGTGCTGACTTCTTCGAGACTGTTCAGCAGATGAAGGACATCCTGGGTGCTAACCCCGTTGTAATCCAGGTGCCCATCGGCGCTGAGGAGAACTTCAAGGGTCTGGTTGACCTCATCAAGATGAAGGCCATCCTGTGGCACGATGAGACCATGGGTGCCGAGTACGACGTCGAGGACATCCCCGCCGACCTTCAGGCAGAGTGCGATGAGTGGCGTAACAAGCTGCTCGAGGCTGCTGCTGAGTACGACGAGGCCCTGATGGAGAAATACTTCGACGATCCCGACTCAATCACCGAGGACGAGATTATCGCTGCCATCCGTAAGGGAACCATCTCAATGCAGTGCACTCCTATGCTGCTCGGTTCTTCTTATAAGAACAAGGGTGTTCAGCCTCTGCTCGACTATGTTTGTGCCTTCCTTCCCGCCCCTGTTGACGTGGAGGTGATCAAGGGTACCAACCCCAATACCGAGGAAGAGGAAGATCGTGAGCCCTCTGAGGCTGCTCCCACATCAGCTCTCGCCTTCAAGATCGCTACCGATCCATATATGGGCCGTCTGGTGTTCTTCCGTGTTTACTCTGGTAAGATCGCTGCCGGTAGCTATGTATACAACCCCCGTTCAGGTAAGAAGGAGCGCATCAGCCGTCTGTTCCAGATGAACTCTAACAAGGAAATTCCTATGGAGTCTATCGATGCTGGTGATATCGGCGCAGGTGTAGGTTTCAAGGATATCCGCACTGGTGATACTCTCTGCGATGAGAATGCACCTATCGTGCTCGAGTCAATGACCTTCCCCGACACTGTGATCTCTATCGCAGTTGAGCCTAAGAGCCAGGCCGACGTTGCAAAGCTCGACAACGGTCTTGCCAAGCTGGCCGAGGAGGATCCTACCTTCACCGTACGTACCGACGAGCAGAGTGGTCAGACCATTATCTCAGGTATGGGTGAGCTTCACCTCGATATCATTATCGACCGTCTGAAGCGCGAGTTCAAGGTAGAGTGTAACCAGGGTAAGCCCCAGGTTAACTATAAGGAAGCCATCACTAAGACTGTTATGGGTTACCGCGAGGTTTACAAGAAGCAGTCGGGTGGTCGTGGTAAGTTCGCCGATATTATCGTTAATGTTGGTCCTGTTGATGAGGATTACGATATCAAGGAGAACGGACCTCTGCAGTTCATCAACGAGGTGAAGGGTGGTAACATCCCCAAGGAGTTCATCCCCGCTATCCAGAAGGGCTTCGAGGCTTCTCTGAAGAACGGTATCCTCGGTGGCTATCCCATGGATTCACTGAAGGTAACTGTAGTCGATGGTTCATTCCACCCCGTTGACTCTGACCAGCTCTCATTCGAGATCGCAGCCCAGATGGCTTACAAGGCAGTCTGCGCTCAGGCTAAGCCCGTACTGATGGAGCCCATCATGAAGCTCGAGGTAGTAACACCCGAGGAGAACATGGGTGACGTGATCGGCGACCTGAACAAGCGTCGTGGTCAGGTAGAGGGTATGGAAGAGGCTCGTAGTGGTGCCCGTGTCGTTAAGGCTCAGGTTCCCCTGTCAGAGATGTTCGGTTATGTAACCGCTCTGCGTACCATCACCTCTGGTCGTGCCACCAGCTCTATGGAGTACGATCACCATGCACCGCTCTCAAGCGCTCTGGCTAAGGCTGTGCTCGAGGAGGTGAAGGGCCGTGCCGACCTCGTATAAGTAAACAAAACAGGGAGTCACTGAGCAAATGACTCTTTAGTGACTCCCTCCTTATATTAACAATTTAAATTCAGTAAACGACAATGAGTCAGAAAATTCGTATTAAGCTGAAGAGCTACGACCACAAACTCGTAGACAAGTCAGCAGAGAAGATTGTGAAGGCTGTAAAGGCCACAGGTGCTATCATCAGCGGTCCTATCCCCCTTCCCACACACAAGCGTATCTACACCGTGAACCGTTCTACCTTCGTTAACAAGAAGGCCCGTGAGCAGTTCCAGCTGTCAGACTACAAGCGTCTGATCGACATCTACAGTTCTACCGCTAAGACGGTTGACGCTCTGATGAAGCTCGAGCTTCCCAGTGGTGTAGAGGTTGAGATCAAGGTATAGAAGCATCTAATCTCAATATAAGTGAGTGCGGCGCATCCGGTTTTTTCCGGTTGCGCCGCTTTTCGTTGAAGAAAACCGCCAGTTCGTTGAACGTATTTGCACAGTCCCCTCTTTTGCCGTACCTTTGCATCGTCAAACAACGAAAGTTAGTTTTTTCATACATAATGATTAGGTTATTGTTAGTTAGTAATTGGTTAGTAAATGTTATTCGGGGCGCAGTGATGCGCCCCGAATGTTTTTTTTGCCCGGAATTCCAGACTCATAACAGTCGCTGCCCTTGCTTTGGTGATGACCTTTGGTATGATGAGTATTGTCAGCAATGTGCAAGACATCGTGCGGATGCGGAAGAAGTTCACCCTCAACATCCAGCTATAATCAATTTTTGGGCAAAATGTTCTGGTTATTGCCAAAATTGTTATACCTTTGACACGATGGAACAGAAATTCAGCAATAACAGTATTGACCTTCAGATGCTGCGTGAGTTCTGCGAGCAGGAGGGAGAGATAGTTACTTATCGCAAGGGTGACCAGATGGAGCGCGAGGGCGACCCGTCGCGTTGGTTTGGCTACGTGACGGAGGGTTGCTTCAAATATGTGAATCATAGTAGTGATGACAGGGAACACATTACGTGGTTCTCATTTGAGGGCGAATTCGTGGTCGACTACCCGATGTTTCTCTACGACCGTCCATCGCAGACCACTATCGAGGCAATGATGCCATGTCGTGTGCTTAGAGTTACAGGTCAGCAACTAGAGAAATTTTTCGATCAGAGCAAGGAGACGATGAAGCTGCGTGCCATCATTGCCGAGCACATCCTCGGTCAGTTTCGTTCGCGCTACCTCGACCTACACTGTGCCACAGCCCGCGAGCGTTACGAGTTGTTACTTCGTCGCTGTCCTGGTATCGTTGAGCATCTCCCACTCAATGCCATTGCCTCTTTCCTTTGTGTCACCCCGCAGATGCTCTCCAAAATCCGCAAAGACATCACTTTCGACACCCAGCTATAGCTAAACTCTGAAACTACTTTCAGACTTTCACCCTCGGCAGGCACTTTTCTGACTTTGCCGAGGGTATTTTATTTGTTTATACTTAATTTTGAAGCCTGTCTTTATCCACATACTAAAGAAATAACAAAAAAAGTTTCAGAAAACACGAGATATTTTCAGGAACTTGTCGTATAACAAGTAGAATGCAACAAAATACGAGTGCACTGACTGAATCAGAAATCGTTGCGTTGGTCAGAGATGGCCGCCGCGAGGGATATGAGGCCATTCTATGTCGCTATGCCGATCGCGTATTCGCAATGATTGTCAAGCTGGTGCCCAATGTGATGGATGCGCAGGAGTTGACTCAGGATGTCTTTCTTAGAGCCTTCGACCGCATTAACAGCTATGACCCGCAGCGCAGTTCACTCTCCACCTGGCTCTGTCGAATAGCCTACCGACGGGCTCTCGACTTTCTGAAGCGTAATCACCCGCAAATACTCTCGCTCGAAGACAACCAGGTATGGCAGACAGATATCAGTGATGAGCAACTCGAAGCCGAACTCAGTACAAATCGCGAAGAACGAATAAAGTTATTAGAACGATTGATTGACGAGCTTCCTACCGACGAACGGACGTTGCTTACACTCTACTATTACGATGGCTATCCTTTAACCGAAATTGCCTACATCATGTGCATCGACGCAAAAGTACTGGCCAACCGACTTTATAGAACAAGAAAGAAACTCTATATCAAACTGAATGATGAAAGAAACAAATAAGGATACGGATCTGCGTGAGGCTCTGAGACGAAAATACTCAGACATGCCCAAACTGCCTGCCGATTTCATAATGAAGACGGTCCAGCAGACAAAGCCTGAGGCATCCCTCAAGCCTGCCCTTGTTATTCGTCGCTGGCGATGGATTGCTGCTGCAGCTTGTATCCTTATCGTCATTGGTATAGGTGTGAATTTAGGGGATAAACGACAGGCAACGCCAGATAAACCATCACAGGTAACAGCTCATGCTGTACGCCCCCCAAAACCTACAAACCCAGACACTCACAACCCAAGTACCTCGACACCCTCTACCAAAGTAGATCCTATAGTCCAACCAAAACAGACACAAAGTCCGAAGAGGACGGACATAAAGCCCGAACAGGACAAACAAATAACTACTCCTCATGAGAACAACTATCAGGAGGAGCCTGTGAATCTACACTACGCAGCCCAAACGCTGACAGAAGATTCAACCTACCAAGCTCCAAGCCGTATAGATGAATTCATTGCGAAGTTAGCCGATTATAATAAGGTGAAGGCTGTAGCTATCGACTGCAAGTCGGGCACAGGCGACAGCACCATTGTCAGTACGGCCTATGTATTCGATGACAAAAAGGAACTTGACCTCTTCGGCCGACTACTACAGGTAGCCTGTTGGTATGATACCAACACCCCTGGCTTTCTTCTTAACTTCTCACGCCAACAGTTCTTTTTTAGTCTGAAAGACCTGCGCAAAGGAGAAAAGTATCTCTGGATAGCAGAGCGCATCAATGGTCAGCGCATACTGCTTTTCAGCGTTCATTCCCCGATAAATACTAACGTCTCATCGACCTGCTTCCAGGATTATCGCGAACAATTGACTAATAAAAACATCCATACATTATTCTAAATACAATACAGTTATGAAACGATTATTACTCCTAACTATTCTCGCCATCATCACCCTCACTGCAATGGCACAAACAAGAGGAACGAAAGTGCTGGCAAAGAGCTTGGGTGTATATATGCCGCGCCCGGATATCCAGACGGATAAAAAGACTCATAAGACCTTTGCAGTATGGCACGCTACTAACAATGCCTGGATCAAGGATTTCTGTGAAGCCAAAAATGTCTCAATAGAAAAAGACTACGACAAGATGTTCCCTAACGCAGCAATCGATATGCCTTATATGCCTATGAGCTGGATGCTGACAGAGGAAAACAATGAGACAGTATTGCACTGCTATTTCCAAATGCCGGCTGATGAAGTGACCAACCTTTGGCTGACGTCGGAAGAGACATGCATTGTCGATAATGCTACAGGCAAACAGTACCGCATCCGCCGTACTGAACCCAACACCTTCCGTAAGCACTTCAGTGTGAAAGCGCCAAAAGGTTCTGTCCTTGATCTTAAGGTGTTTTTCCCTCCATTGCCAGAAACTACGAAAGATGTTACTATGTTCGGCATTCCTAACTGGAATCTGGTAGGTTGGCATCAGGAACTTGACAGACCTTTGAATGTGAATGTCTCATGGACCCCAATCAAGTACGACACTATTCCACAATTCCATACTCCACGCATCCTCCAAGAACATCTTTGCGAAGATAAACCTTACGACATGCAGAATTGGAATACTTGGAAGGTGCTCACAGATGTACATCTTATTAAACCGCTGAAAGACGAAACATTAGCTATTTGGCTGACACCTGAAACCGCGTATGTAGCCATTGCCTATGAACAGAACTGGACAAGAGAATACTTCACTTTCAGTAGCGGCCTTATCCTGCTTGATGAGACTGGACATCAATACAAACTCCGTAAAGTTCATGGCGTTCCATTGAATGAATTGTTCTTCATGGAGGGCAAAGCTGGCGACTATGTTGCTTTCTTGATGGAATTCGATCCTGTGCCTCTGAACATAGAGACTATCACATATATTGAACCTGATATCGAACCTTTCAATGCATGGGGAGCCAATAACAAGGGTACTGTTCTTCACAACCTTGATATTCAACAGCTCCGCCAAAATCAGCGTCTCTTTGAGTATCTTCCGCGGACTGTCGTGGAGTAGATATAGCCTTATCACAAGGTTTAGTTAGAAAATGTTTTAGGCGCAGCATCCGTCGGGATGACGGGTGTTGCTATGAAAAAGTATGTCAAACCCAATAAACAAACAATTATGAACAAGAAAACTTTTATCACGATGATGCTCGCTCTCGTTACAATGACGGGACTGGCACAGACAAAGACAGCAACTGTTACTGGTTATTCACCCGCACTGAAAGACGGCACATTGGTGCTGGCCGGTACAGGTACTATTGGTAATGTTGTAGACACCGTCCAAGCCGGACGCTTTGACTTTACGCTACCTGTAGAGGAACTCACCAATTGCTTTTTCGGATTAATGGGCGAAGGTTGTCCCAATTTTAATTTAACCCTCTTCCTGCGTCCCGGTGTGACCGTGAAACTGTCGGGTACAGATTGTTTCTACCCTTTATGGAAAGTGGAGAGCCCTTTGCCCGAACAGCAAACAGAGAGTCGTATAACGGAGCATTGTCGTGACGTGATAACAGAATTAATGCAGATGGATCTGGCTCAGAAGCCTTGGGCAGAAAGGGAAGTCGTTGAAATGAAATGGATGAAGCAACAGATGGATATCCTGCCCTCATTGCCCGTGGATGCTGCTACCATCCGTGCACTTTGGATTACAGCCATGACGGCTAAGAACACTCCAAACTTCCCACACATGGAGCAGCTGAAAGACCTTGAAAAGACCATCGTAGCCCGTGCGCCAAAAGGGTTTGAAGAGCAACTGGCCGAGATCCACAACTATGTTTATCCGCCACGCCTCTTGCAGGTGGGTGATAAGGCCGTCGATGCCGAACTTCTTGATATGCAAGGACAGAAACATCATCTGTTTGAAGCCTTTGCTGATGGCAAATATGTATTGCTCGATTTCTGGGGTATCGGCTGCGGTCCTTGTATGATGTCTGAGCCTGAGATGAAAGAGTTCTATGAGAAAATGAAGGATAAGATAGAAATCATCGGTATCAATCAGAATAAACTCGCAGAGTGGCAGAAGCACGAATTCAGCAAGCGTATTATCTGGAAGAACTGGAACAATGCCTCGAAGGATATCAGCAGCAGATATTGTGACATAGGCGCCATACCTTATTATGTAATGATCTCGCCCGATAAGCGCATCCTTTGGAAGAGCATGGGGTATGGCCCGGGATGGTTTATGGGTATGGCTGATGCCTTCAACGGCCTCAAACAGGACAACAGCGCCAACCTCTCGCTGGTTATCCAGAAAGTTGATGCCAATGCCAGCAACACTACTGTTAGTTTCCGCAGTTATAGCCATAAGGATTATTGGTTCCGCATAGCCAAAGATTCCTATCTTGAGGCTAATGGCAAGAAATACAAGCTGACAGCAGCCGATGGTATCAAACTCGATGAGGACAACTATACCCAGGTAAAAGCTTCCGAATCTACTGACGAGTTTTTGGGCAACATTTGCTACACAGACTTCACGCTCACCTTCGAGCCGTTCGACACCACTCCCGCTACCTTCGATTTCATAGAGGGCGACGTGCAGGGCGCATTTGTCATTCGTAATATTTCAGCAAAATAAACCATTATGACCAATAAAACCATCATCACCATCCTGCTCGCCCTCGCCGCAATGACGGGGCTGGCACAGACAAAGACAGCAACTGTCATTGGTTATTCACCCGCTCTGAAAGACGGCACATTGGTGTTTGCCGGTACTGGCAGTACGTCAACTGTTGTAGATACCGTGCAAGCTGGACGGTTCGCCTACACCCTGCCCGTTGAGGAATTCACCGAGAGCAGCCTCTCTTTCTTTGGCGAAGGCTGCCCCAGATCTTACACTCTAATTTTCCTGCGTCCCGATGTGACTGTGAAAGTGACGGGCAATGACTGTCTTAACCCCTTATGGAAAGTGGAAAGCCCGATACCTGAACAGCAGACCCAGAACCGTCTGACGGAATATTGCCGCGACGTGAGGACAGAAGCCTT